>AUXO014690311.1_pt1 | contig 68631 bp, 66 predicted proteins | sample 768731 | NCBI WGS metagenome assembly AUXO01 (sample SAMN02715735, study PRJNA202380) | gut metagenome | biome: sheep rumen | host: Ovis aries | place: New Zealand: Palmerston North
TGTAACCCTCACGGCCACCCCAGAATACATAATTGGTACCACCTAGTTCGATGGTAGCGTCTATCGCATTCTTAATCTGAACGATGGCACGAGCCACAACGTCAAAGTCTGGGTTGGTTGAAGCACCGTTCATATAGCGCTTGTTGCCGAATACGTTGGCAGTACCCCACAGCAGCTTAATGCCTGTCTCTTCCTGTTTCTGCTTCAGGTAAGCTACTATCTCCTTCAAGTTCTTCTCATAGGTCTCTATATCTGGAGCCTCGTCCACCAGGTCCACATCGTGAAAGCAGTAGTACTCTATACCCAGCTTCTGCATAATCTCAAAACCTGCATCAGCTTTGTGCTTTGCCTTCTCTATAGGGTCAGTAGCATCGTAGTTCCAAGGGAAATGCTTGGAAGGACCGCCAAACTGGTCTGCACCTTCTGCACAGAGGGTGTGCCACCATGCCATGGCGAACTTCAGCCACTCACTCATTTTCTTCCCCATAATCACCTTGTTGGCATCGTAGAAACGATATGCCAGTGGGTTTCTGCTCTCTTTGCCTTCGAAAGGAATCTTGCCTATCTCAGGAAAATACTCTTTTGCCATATTATTTTTTTATTTAATGTTGATTGTTAGTCTTTCTTTCCACAGTTCATAGGCTGCCTTGCAGGCACTTACCTCCGTCTCGGGGCGCACCGTGCCGTGATGCTGCAGGGTAGCAAAGGCTTCGTCACTGTCTTTATAGATGCCGGCACCGATGCCTGCGCCCTTAGCTGCTCCCACAGAACCGTCGGTGTCATAGAGTTCAATGGTGGCTCCCGTCACGTTCGCCAGGGTCTGGCGGAAGAGTGGCGACAAGAACAGGTTGGCATACCCGGCCTTGATGGTCTGGATTTCCATGCCCATCTGGGCCATGATTTCCATGCCGTAGGCGAAGGAGAACGCTATACCCTCCTGAGCAGCCCGCAGCACATGTGCCTTGGTATGGATGTTGAAGTTGATGCCATGAACGCTAGCCCCTGGATCTTGATTCTGCAGCACACGCTCGGCACCATTGCCGAATGGAATCACGCTCAGGCCCTCAGCTCCCACGGGAACGGAGGCTGCCAGTTCGTTCATCTCGCTGTAGCTGATGCCTTCCGGAGCCACGGTGCGTTTCATCCACGCATTCAGAATTCCGGTACCGTTGATGCACAGCAGCACGCCCAGTCTGGTTTGGTCGGCACGGTGGTTCACATGCGCAAAGGTGTTCACCCGGCTCAACTTATCATAGTTTACCTCACCCAGTACGCCGTACACCACACCGCTGGTTCCGCCCGTGGTAGCCAGTTCTCCCGGCTTCATCACGTTCAAAGACAGGGCATTGTTTGGCTGGTCGCCACCTCTATAAGAAATAGGTGTACCCTCGGCCAGGCCCAGTTCAGCAGCGGCAGCGGCATTCACCCGGCTCTGGATAGAGAAGGTAGGCACAATGTCAGCTATCAGGGACATCGGGAATCCGTAGTAATCCATCAGGAACTGAGCCACCCGGTTTTCCTTGAAATCCCAGAACATGCCTTCGGATAGGCCGCTCACGGTGGTGTGGATTGCCCCACTCAACTTCATAGCGATATAATCGCCAGGGAGCATAATCTTGTATATCTGCTTAAATAGTTCCGGTTCGTTCTCTTTTACCCAGGCCAGTTTAGAAGCTGTAAAGTTACCCGGTGAATTCAGCAGGTGGCCCAGACACTGGTCGGCACCTAGGTCGGCAAATGCTTTGTTGCCATAAGGCACGGCACGGGAGTCGCACCAGATAATAGCATCGCGCAGGGGCTTCCCTTCCTTGTCCACACACACCAGTCCGTGCATCTGGTAGGAAATACCTATTGCTTCTATCTCCTCTCCCTTTGCCCCGGTTTGTTCCATCACGGCTGCAGTGGCCAGTTTCAGGTTCTCCCACCACATCTCAGGGTCTTGCTCGGCCCACCCGGCTTTCACGGCCTTAATGGGAGCCTCGTGTTTAGGGAAAAAGGCCGAAGCAGCACAGGCCCCGGTTTTCGCATTCACCAACGAAGCTTTCACCGATGAACTTCCGATGTCATATCCTAGTAAAAACATACTTTTCTTATATTAAGGTTTACGAATGACAAAGATAGGGAGTTTCTTCCACTTTTCAAAATTTAGGCCTGAAATTTCTGCAAATCACACAAAGCCAGCCCCCGAAAAAGCAAAAAGTTTCCAAGAAAAGCCTTTTAGGTGCAAAATTAACGAATACATGAAAAATAGATTATTTTATGATTTTTTTTGAATTTTATTTGGCGAATATAGAGAAATGGGTTATTTTTGCAAAGAAATTGAACTAAAACTAACTGTACATTTGCTTCCGTGGGACCTGAAAACTACCCATAACCAGCCTTCAGTTGGTATGTTCCAATTTTAAGAGATTTTAAGGGAGTACTTTTGTAAGACATTGAAATTCAAGTAGATACACGAGTTTCAAAGCCCCAAGAGAATACGCTCTAACGAGATAAGAGAACTAAAAACAAAGCCTTTTTTTACCCTTGAAATGACGGTTCCCGATGTTTCTGACCTACCCTTGGAAGAAACCCACTGGTTTGCCATGCGGGCTACTTATCGTAGGGAATTGGAAGCAAAGAAGCAACTGGATTTAGCAGGTATCACAAATTTCCTGCCCATGACCAGCACCGTGAAGGTGGTCGGAAGAACGCGTAAAAAGGAATATAAACCCGCCATTTCGGGTCTGCTCTTCGTCAACACTACAGAATCTCGTATTCAGGAGTTCAAGCAGGGTCTACCCTACCTCCAGTACATGATGGATTTCCGTTCGCATAAGAAAATCATCATCCCTGAGAAGCAGATGAAGGATTTCATTGCAGTGGCTGGCAGCATGGATGAGCAGTTGCTCTACCTCCCTCCCGAAGAGCTGGATTTGTCCAAAGGCACTCCGGTCCGTATCTTAGGAGGAAAGTTTAAGGGACAAGAAGGTATTTTTATGAAGATAAAGGGGGCCAGGGATCGCAGGGTGGTCATCGCCATCCAAGGGGTGGTAGCAGTAGCGTTGGCTACCGTCAGTCCTAACCTGGTAGAGCCTCTAGAGAAGGAGAGTAAGAAGATATGAAGTTGTTGCATAAGTTGAGCGCGTACAGCCCACTCATCATGTGGTGTATCGACGTTTTCTTGTCGGTCGTCTCAACTGCCTTTGCTATCATTGTCATACACGCGGTCCTGCGACTCACCATCCAGGCCTACCTCATCTTCCCGTTGCTGGGAATTTCATTGGTAGTTTCAGTTTTTGGAACATGGCTGTTCCACACCTTCCGGGGAGTCATCAGTCATGCCGGTGGCGAGGAGTTCATGCGTGTCATGTACTTCACGGTCTTTAAGGGTCTCATCTTGGTACCGGGTGCCTACCTCACTCAGTACCATTTCTTCGGAGCCCAGCTGGCTACTATCACGGTATTGGACTTGTTCTCCACGGCCTTGCTCATGATGCTGGTCCGGGTGTTCCTCATCAACCTCTACCACCGTCTGCTGAGGTTTAGCAACAAGAGCGACCTTCATGCCTTGGTCTATGGAACCAGTGAGGCGGCCATCAGTCTGGCCATCTATTTAGTAAATAAGAATACGGACTACCATATTGCAGGTTTCTTTACCCGTAGGAAGGAAATGAACAATATGCGTATCCAGGGCTTAAAAGCTTTCTACTATAACTCCAACGAGGAATTTGAGGCACAGGCGAAGAAGCATCAGATCAACTGTCTGCTCTTCGTAAACAACCAGGACTTGCATAAGGATGATGAACTGGTAAGTCTCTGTCTTCAGAACAACATCAGCGTGCGTATCGCACCGCTCATGGAGGCTTCTCCTACCAGCATGGCCAACCTGCAGATGCGTGCCATCCAGATCGAAGACTTGCTGGGACGTGAAGAAATCAAAATCAGTCTGGAGAAAATCGGCTACGAGATAGCCAGCCGTACCATCATGGTCACGGGCGCTGCAGGTAGCATCGGTAGTGAGCTCTGCCGACAAATCTGCAACTTTAAGCCTCGGAACCTCATCCTGGTGGATATGGGTGAAACTCCTACCTACCAGATTGATTTGGAACTAAAGAACAAATTTCCGGAACAGCCGTTCACCGCAGTCATCTCCGATGTAAGAGATTATGACCGCATGGACAAGCTCATTGCAGAGTACCAGCCGGAAATCATCATGCACGCAGCAGCCTACAAGCATGTACCGCTCATGGAACAGTATCCTTGCGAGGCAGTGCGGGCGAATATACAGGGTACCAAGAACATGGCAGATTTAGCCGTCAAGCATGGCGTGCAGAAGTTTGTCATGATTTCTACCGATAAATCGGTCAAGCCTAGCAACGTCATGGGTGCTACCAAGCACATTGCGGAGATGTACATCCAGAGTCTGGGGCAGGCGGTCAAGGAAGGAAAGGTACAGGGAAAGACACAGTTTGTCACTACCCGTTTCGGAAATGTGTTAGGGTCCAACGGTTCTGTCATCCCATTGTTCCGTAGACAAATAGAAACAGGCGGTCCTATCACCATCACCGACCCGGAGGTTATCCGTTACTTCATGACCATCCCGGAAGCTTGCCGTTTGGTACTTGAAGCAGCGTTCATGGGGGAAGGTAACGATATCTTCATCTTCGACATGGGTGAACCGGTCAAGATTGTAGATCTGGCCAAGCGAATGATAGAGCTGTCCGGTCTGAGACCGAATACCGACATTGAGATAAAGTACATCGGTCTACGCCCGGGTGAAAAGTTGTATGAGGAGTTATTATATAATAAGGAGGCTTCCATACCTACCACCCACCCTAAGATTTTCCGGTCACAGACCATCGAGCGCGACTACGATTATATAAATAAGGTAATCACCACGCTCATCCAAACCGCCACCACAGGTAATAGTTTGGAAACCGTGCGCCAAATGAAAGAAATCACACCTGCATTCCAGAGCCAAAACTCTGAATATGCAGAACTAGATAAAGAGAGTAAATAATTAATTAGTTAATCTATCAATATTCATTCTTAAAAAAAAGGAAGTATGAAAAAAGTTTTAGCTTTACTGATGATGCCTTTCCTTGCCGTACCAGCAATGGCTCAGGAAGAGATTCCTGAGGTGAAGGTGACAACAGTTACAGTCCCAGATACGTACTGGGAAGATGCAAGCGATGAAAACAGTAGAGTACTTGCTACTACCAAGTTTGGAGACAACTGGTTCTGGGGTTTCCAAGTGGGTGGTATGAAGTCTTGGACTACCAACTACGACGCTGCCAACTTGTTCCGTAACCTGAACTTCGCTTATGGACTTCAGGCTGGTAAGTGGCTGGCTCCTTGGTTGGGTTTCCGTGGACAGGTACTCTATGGTCACAACCGTGGTCAGTTGCTGAATCCTGATGTGGTTTACCACTTCAGAACTTTCGGCGTCAACTTCGACATGATGCTGAACCTGACCAACCTGTTCTGCAACTTCAAGGAGAACCGTAAGTTCAACCTGATTGCACTGGCAGGTATTGGATGGAGTGACACCGGTAAGTACAACACCAACGATGCTCGTCTGAAGGATGTAGGCCACAAGACCTTCCTGGTTCCTCAGCTGGGTTTGATGGCTAAGTTCCGCATGAGCGAGAAGTGGGACTTCAACGTAGAAGTAATGAACAACTGGCTGACCTCTAAGTTCGACCACCAGAAGTTCGATGGCGAGTATGACGGTTACATTGGCATTTATGCTGGTCTGACCTACCGCTTCAAGAACCACGACGGTTCTCGTGACTTCCACCATGAAATGTACAACGCTTCACGCTATGACTACCTGAACGACCAAGCTAACAAGCTGCGTGCACAGGCTGAGGCTAAGCGTAACGGTGCTCCTATCATCAACGTACAGAAGAAGGTGGTTGAGGGTAACTTAATCCGCACATTGATCTCATTCGAGGATGGCAAGTCTAACATCAACAAGCTGCAGGAAGTAAACGTCTACACTGCTGCTGAGGACTACAAGAAGCTGAACGATGCTACCATTTACATCATGCCTTATGGTGACAACACTCCAGCTAACGTAGAACTCTTCGTACAGCGCGCTAACACCGTCAAGGATCAGCTGATGAACCAGTACAATGTACCTGCAGGTCGCATCAACATTGAGAGCAACCCACAGATCATCAAGAACCTGACAGAACAGAATGCAGTGGTAGTATTTATTAATGAATAACCTCTAAAACGAAGAACGTAACATGAAAAAGATATTTACTTTAATGATGATGGCCACTTTGATGGCATCACCAGTTATGGCTCAGGAAGAGGTAGACCCATCTACTATTACTGAACAGTCAGTAACAGGTCTGAGACATTATAAATTTGGAGACAACTGGTATATCAGCGCATTCTTCGGTGGCGATTTCGCTATGTCTGAGAACAGCCGTTTCCAGGGTTTCAAGAAGAACGTAGGTCCTGACTATGCATTGGCTATCGGTAAGTGGTTGAACCCAGCTATCGGTTTGCGTTTGAAGGCTGACTACATGATTCAGTCTAGCCGTGCTAATAAGGAAGCTGTTGCTGCATTCCCAAGTGTATATCCTAATGAAGGTAAGTACAGATTCAGAATGTTCACTGCGATGGGTGACTTGATGTTGAATCTGAACAACATCCTGGGTCAGTACAAGGAAAGCACCCGTTTCAATGTGTATGCATTCATGGGTGTAGGTGTAATTCGCAACTCTAAATTTGACAAGCACGTAGAAGCATGGGGTAAACAGACTCAGGGCGCTTATCCTATCAACACCAACTGCAGAAGCTACTTCGGTGGTCATGTAGGTTTGGGTACTGCTATTCAGCTGAGCCAGGCATTGGACTTCAACTTGGAAGCTACTATCTATGCTACCAACGATAAGTACAACGGTGTATCTTACGATGTATTGTATGATGGTTTCACCACCCTTCAGGCAGGTTTGACTTATCATTTCAAGGATCACTTCGGAGACCGTCGTTTCAAGTACAGAACATTGAACGATGCTGACATCTTGGGTAGCTTGAACGATAAGATCAACGCAGCTCGTCAGGATTTGGCTAACGCTCGTCCAAGAACTGAAAATCGTATTGAGGAAACTTACAACAAGATTGAAGTTCTTGACATGACCGTTAACTTCATCATCGACAAGTACAACATTACTAAGCTTCAGAAGAAGAACATTGCAGCTGTGGCTAAGTACATGGAAGACAACCCAGACGTTAACTTGACTGTAACTGGTTTCGCCGATGTTAAGACTGCTTATCCAGCATACAACTTGAAGTTGTCTGAGCGCCGTGCTAAGGCTGTTTACAACTGCTTGGTTAAGGAATTCGGTGTAGATCCTAGCCGTTTGAAGATCGACTACAAGGGTGATACCATCCAGCCATACGAGCTGAAGAATGAGTGGAACCGTGTAGTAATTTTCGTACTGGATCGTAAATAAATAAAACGTATCAAGAATCAATGAGCAAGATTTGGTTGTGCCTGGCCCACATGGGGGGTAAAGAGCAGGAGTTTGTACAGCAAGCCTTCGATACCAACTGGGTGGTGCCTCTGGGACCAAATGTTGACGGATTTGAAAAAGACTTGGAAGGATGGCACGGCCGCAGGGCCGACCATCCCATCCATGTAGTAGCTTTGGCATCTGGCACATCTGCCATTCACCTAGGCCTGGTCATGCTAGGCGTGGGACCTGGCGATGAGGTCATCTGCCAAAGCTTCACTTTTTCTGCCTCTGCCAACCCAGTCAAATACTTGGGTGCCAACCCCGTCTTTGTAGACAGCGAGGCAGACACCTGGAACATGGATCCTGCCCTCCTGGAGCAGGCCATTAAGGACCGGATACAGAAAACCGGCCGGAAACCGAAAGCTATCATCACCGTCTACCTTTACGGTAATCCCGGTAAAATCTCCCAAATCATGGAGATTGCTCACCGTTATGACATTCCCGTGCTGGAAGACGCTGCCGAAGCATTGGGTTCTGAATATGATGGACAGTCCGTCGGTACCTTTGGCACCTATGGTGTCATGTCGTTCAACGGCAACAAGATGATCACCACCAGCGGTGGTGGTGCCCTCATCTGCCCTACCGAGGAAGCTGCCAAGCGCGTAAAATTCTACGCCACACAAGCCCGGGAACCTTTCCCCTACTACCAGCATGAAAAAATCGGGTACAACTACCGGTTAAGTAATGTCTGTGCAGGTATAGGCCGTGGACAGATGTATGTGCTCGATGAACACATTGCTCATCACCGGCACGTTCATGAAAGGTATGTCAAGGAACTAAAAGTAAAGGGCATCACCGTCTTCACCCCTAAACCTGATAAACCAGCCAATCCGAACTATTGGCTAAACACGATTCTGATTGATCCGGAAATCACCGGATACACCTACATGGACCTCCTGAATCACCTGGCACAGGCGGATATAGAGAGCCGTCCATTATGGAAACCCATGCATTTGCAGCCCGTCTATAAAGACGCACCTGCCTATGTGAACGGAACAGCCGAGAAAATGTTCCAACAGGGACTTTGTCTCCCATCTGGACCTATGGTTTCAGACCGTGATGTAGACTACATCATACAGACCATAGCCTCCTTCCAAAAATAAACATACAGAACACCCTGCCTTTCCCAGAAACATAGAGAAAAGACAGGGTATTCATGTATTTATACATCAGACCGAAAATTCCTGAAAATAACAAAATATAAAATACTGAATATCATTATGAAAAAGACTTTGAGAGTATTTGCAGTCTTAGCTGTGGGTATGCTGGCATTCTCTTCGTGTGCCACCCGTCAGGACATCCTGTATTTAAGGGATATGGAAGAACTTACCGAGTATCCAGTAGTGCAGAAATACGAGGCCATCATTCACCGCGATGACCGATTGAGCATTGTCGTCAGTGCCAAAGACCCAGCTCTGGCTCTTCCATTTAACATGCCAGGTTCAGGTGGTTACAACATCGATGCCCAAGGAAATATTAACTCTACCCCAGCTGTCAATGGTGGCATTGACAAGGACAAAAGAGGTTACTTGGTAGATATTAACGGTGACATCGACTTCCCTATTCTAGGTAAACTCCATGTGGAAGGTCTTTCCCGAAGCCAGCTCACCAATATGATTAAAAATGAGTTGGAAAGACAGGAACTCTTGAAAGACCCTATCGTAATGGTCAATTTTCTGAACTTCAAGTTCACCGTATTAGGCGAAATCGGCTCCAAAGGTACTTATGAAGTAGATGGTGACCGTATCACCTTGCTGGAAGCCATTGCCATGGCTGGAGATTTGACCACAAAGTCAAGACTGGACCGTATCGGTGTCATCCGGGAATACGGAAACAAGCGCCGTATCATGTGGCATGACATCCGTTCCAAGGATATCTTCACCTCTCCTTGCTACTATCTGCAGCAGAACGATATCATCTACGTAGAGCCTACTGCAGCTAAGGCATCAGAGTTGGATCAGCGTAAGGCATACATCTGGCAGACTCTGCTCCATGCAGTCACCACCACCTTATCACTCGTATTCCTATTCATTAGAAAGTAAGTCTATGGTAAAAATGTCAGAACAAGCAGACCTTTCCGGAGATGTAACAGGAAAGGATGTGAAAAGCGCTGGTGGGTTTAACATCAACCCATTTGATATTCTATTCTACCTTTTAAGGAACTGGTACTGGTTCGTTCTTTCCATCGCCATTTTTGGTGGATGGGCGTACTACCAGTATGCTAAAATACCTTTCACCTATTCCCGTTCCGCAACTGTCATGATTAAGGACCCTATGGGACGTGGCCGAGCTAACCTGGATCGTTTGAGCCAGTATAACAGTACTAACGTATCTAACGAGATTCTGCAGTTCCAGAGCCACAAGCTCATGCGCGATGCGGTGGAACGTTTGAATGCCAACGTAAATTATGTTGTAATGGATGGCCTTCGGGAAAAGGATATCTACACCCAAGGCCCAGTAACAGTCACCTTCGAAAACGACGAAACCAAGCAGCCTGCCAACTTCAAGTTGCAAGTTACGGGGAAAGACAAGGTTAGACTTTACGACTTTGATAAAGACTCCAAGTCGCTGAATGCGCCTATCGGAAAAGTGGTAAAGACTCCTGCAGGTGATGTGATGATATCTAAGACCCTCTTCTTTACCGATGAGTGGTACAACAAGGAAATCATGATTAGGAAAAGAACCATCGATGACATGGCTTCTTACCTACGCGGAAACCTAAGAATTTCCCAAGCAGAAGGCGATGCCTCCATCCTTTACATGTCTATGACCGATTATAATACGGCTCGTGCAGACGATGTGCTAAATACCCTGATTACCATCTATAATGAAAACACCATTATGGATAAGAACCAGACAGCCATCAACACTTCTGAGTTCATCAATGACCGACTCATCATCATCGAGAAGGAATTGGGCGGTGTAGAATCTCAGATTGAGGATTTCAAGAGAGAGCGTAACATCATTGATATCAACTCCGAGGCTGCCCGTAATGTAAGTGAAAAAGTTCAGTATTCTTCTGCAGCCCAGGATTTGCAGCTACAGACCCAGTTGGCTAGCCGTATCAAGACATACTTGAACGACCCAACCAAGGCTACGGAATTAATTCCTACGGGAACTACGAACAATGCACAGATTGAAGGGCTGATTCAGCAGTATAATGCCAACAAGCTGAAACGTGATAAACTTATCGAAGGCAGTTCCGATAAGAACCCTGTGGTTCAGGATTTAAACAAGAGCCTAGAGGCTATGCGTTCCAGCATTAACCGTGCCGTAGATAACAGCATCACCAGTCTGAACACCCAGACCAATGCGGCTTTAAGCCGTGCCGGTCAGGCTTCTGCCCGTGTCAGTGCCATGCCAGCCCAGCAGCGTGAAATGTTGGGCATCCAGCGTCAGCAGCGTATCAAGGAGGAACTCTACCTCTACCTGCTGAACAAGCGTGAGGAAAGTGCCCTTAGCCAAGCTACCACCAGTAGCGATGCCCGCGTCCTAGACCCTGCTGGAGGTAGTGAAATGCCTATATCTCCAAATGGTAAAACCATGATCATGAGTGGTGTCATGAAGGGTGCAGCAGTTCCATTGGTGATTCTTCTGGCTATCCTCTTCTTTGATACCCGTATCAAGAACCGCAAGGATTTGGAAGATGCCCTCTCTGTTCCATTTTTGGGTGAGATTCCTAAGGACAACCGCAAAAAGGAAGAAACAGTGGATGGCGAAAAGAGATTCGTGGTTTCTGTGGATGGCCGAGACATTGTGTCCGAAGCCTTCCGTATCATCCGTACTAACATGAGCTTTATGAAGGTCAAGTCAGAGAACATGCAGGTCATCACCTTCAGTTCCTTCGGTGCGGGTGCCGGTAAGACTTACGTATCCATGAATTTGGCAGCCTCCTTTGGTCAGACCAATAAAAAAGTAGTCATGATAGACCTCGATATCCGTAAGGGTACCCTAACCCACCGTTCCCACGGCTCTAGCCGGAAACCAGGTATGACTACGTATTTAGCAGGAAACTGTGAATGGAGAGAAATCTTGCAGAAGAATGGAGTCTATGAAAACGTAGACTTGATTCCAGCAGGACCTATCGCGCCGAATCCAGCCGAACTGCTGCTCAGCGAGCGTCTGGAAGCCATGATTGAGGAACTGCGTAAGGAATACGACTTCATCTTCATCGATAACGTCCCTGTAGGTATCGTGGCCGATGCAGCCATTACCAACCGAGTAGCAGACCTCACCATCTTCATCGTCCGTGTAGGAAAGCTAGATCGTCGTATGCTGCCAGAAATAGAAAAACTTTACCAGAGCGGTAAGCTGAAGAACATGTCCCTCATCTTGAACGGCTCTATCGTACGTTCTAGTAATTATGGATATGGTGGCTATGGATATGGTTATGGATACGGTTACGGATATGGCTATGGTTACGGCTATGCCGATGAGGATAAACCATGGTGGAAGAAAATCTTCTCTTCATCTAAGAAAAAGAAGAAACATCATCATCGTCATCGTACCAAAACAGAAGCATAAAGAAACATGTTTGGATTATTTGGAAAGAAAAAACATAGTCTGGTAGACTCCGGAATCCTTTCCGGAGCTACCGACATACATTCTCATCTCCTTCCTGGAGTAGATGATGGCAGTCCAGACTTAGCACATAGTCTGGATTTGCTGTCCTATATGGAATCCTTAGGCTATCAGGAACTTTGGATTACCCCCCACTCTATGGAAGATCTTAGGAACACCGCTGAGAGCCTTCAGGAAGGCTTCCAGGCCCTTCTAAAAGAATACAAGGGGCCGCTTAAACTCCACATCTCCAGTGAGTACATGATGGACAGTGGCTTCGTTCCCAAACTGGAAACTGGCGGAGTCATTCCTCTAGGCACTCAAAACAGCCTCTTGGTAGAAACCAGCTATATGTATGGTCCAGAGAATCTGGATGAAATTCTGGAAACCGTCTTCAAGAAAGGCTTCCACCCCATCATTGCCCACCCAGAACGTTACATGTATATGAACTGGGAAGATTTTGAAAAACTGAAAAGTAAAGGTTACCAGCTACAGTTAAACCTGAATAGTCTAAGTGGTTACTATGGTCGTCGTCCATACGAGCTAGCCGATGACCTTCTCTTTAATGGCATGTACGATTATGTAGGCAGTGACCTGCATCACACAGAGCACTATGCCCATGCTCTTAAGACCATTAAGTTAGAAACCAAGCTGATGGAAGAACTAGAAAAGCTCTTTGAAAACAACAAACAGATCTAATGTGTGCCAAGATAAGAAATCTTACACTCCTTCTGCTGGTTATTACCTTATTCAGTTGCTCGAATAAAAAAGAGACAGGAACGGAACTAAGACTCATCAGCTGGAATTGTGATAATTTTCAGCTATCCCTAGACACTTTACATGCTGCTTCAACCTTTCTCAATGCACAGAACCCCGATATACTCTGTCTGCAAGAACGGCCACACACCAACCTGGTCAGGTATGACAGCATCAAGAAATGCTTTCCATCCCTACCCTATAAAGTGACCAACGGCCGGGAAGACGAGAACCTGAATGTCTCCATTTTGTCCAGATACCCAATCTCCAATGTAAAAACCTGGTATTTCACAGGCACCTATAACAAGATGATTCAGGCAGACATTAATCGGGATGGAGAAATGTTCCGCCTTTTTAATGTCCACCTACAGACCACCACCTCAGGCGGCACTTTAGACAACTGCATTCGCAGATATAGACAGTCCCTTTTACTCCTATCAGAAATTAAGAAGAGTGCATACCCTGTCATCGTCTGTGGAGATTTCAATGATATTCCATTAAGTTATACTGTACAGAATCTTCTTACAAACCTAGATGACATAAGTTTTTCTTGCAAAAGTAGTTATCAGAAATTAGGCAATATATTTAAAATCGATTACATATTGGCATCACTTGAATGGGAAAAAGTACACTACGAATTAATTCCTAATTCATGGAGTGATCATAAAATACAGAAATCTATCCTATATTATAATGAATAGAGAAAGGAGTCAGGTTTGTTTTAACAGAAAGTGATCAGATTTGGAATACTAAATGCCGTGACTTCAGTGAAGCTTACTGGGGTAATTTTTGCAATGAGAAGGTAAAAAAAATATCGTATGCTCCTTCTATGGGCAAAAATCTAGAATCCTTGGATATAGATTATGTAAAAAACAGTTTAAGGAATTTCCGGGCAGTTTCAGTGAGGGAATCTAGGACTAAAGCCCTTTTAACTAACAATAAAATTTTTACTGATGTTTCTTTGACATTAGACCCAACTCTTTTATTACGACCTTCAGATTATAGCATCTTTGTAGGTGACGAACCAATAATAAAAGGTGATTACATTTATTTTTATGACCCATTTGTTAGACCCGAGTTCCTAAAAATGGCCCTAATTATAGCCAAAAAGAAAGGAATCAAAATAGTTGTTGACAGATTTTATCCTGCTAACACTTTCAGAGGGCTTGATAATGTTTTATTTAAAATAGAGGTAGGGCCAAAAGAGTTCTTAAATCTCATAAAATACTCAAAATTAGTTGTTGCTCATTCTTTACATGCAGTCATTTTTTCTGTTCTTTTCAAAAAAGATTTTTATGCATTAGATGGAGATAAAGATAGCAGAATGAATTACATTCTGAATGCTTTGGGATTAGAAAAGAGAGCCATAAGTACTGATGACCAGATAATGAATGAGAAAAATTCTATAGAATATTGGGATTCTGTATACGAGAAATATGAATTTTTAAAAATGAATTCTTTCTCATTTTTAAAAAAAGCATTAATGGCTTAGAGTTATGTATAATCTAATCGTCTCTATCATAGTCCCCATATATAATGCAGAGAATTATCTTTGCAAATGCTTTAACTCTATTATCAACCAAATAGATATATCTAGAGATTATATTAGTAGATGATGGAAACAAGGATACTTCTGGTAAGATATGCGAAAAGTATGCCTCAAAAGACAATCGTATTCATGTCATTCATAAATCAAATGGTGGTGTGGCTTCAGCACATCAAGCAGGCTTGTCCATAGCTCAAGGTGAATATGCTATCCATGCAGATCCTGACGATTGGGTTGAACTGAATTGGATTGAAATATTGCTTAAACATTCCTTGAAAGAGAAAGTAGATATTGTAATCTGCGATTATTACCGCGAGTATCAAATGGACTCGACTATCGTATCAGAGAACCAACCCCATTAAATAGAGACGATGTTTTAAGTGATTTGTTATTCGGAGGGATTTAGGGTTCATTATGGAATAAACTAACTAAAAGAGAATGTTTTAAGAGGTATTCCATATCTTTCAATACCAAAATGGCTCAATGGGAAGACTTATTTGTGATAACATATTTGATATATAAAGGTGCATCAGTCTCTTATGTACCTCTTATGTACCATTACCCCTATATCATTACGATTGTCATTCAAATTTTAACAGTATTGTAAGGAAACCTTCTATAAATCAAGTTTATTCTCTAAAGATTTACATTGATGAGTTTGAGCCTCTACTATCAGGGGCCAAATGTAGGGAATCCTTCTATAAAAGAAAGTTTTTATTAAAAAGAAGATGCTTCAGAACAAGAAAAAATAATAAAGATATATTTATAAAATTGTTTCCTGAGTTTAATCATAGATTCATTTCTGATAATCCTTTTAAGTGGGGAGATCTGCGAACATATAGAGGAAATATTGATAAAATGGAACGTGTTTGCATGGCTCTGACACTAAAATATCAATTTGACTTTGGTTATACGTTATTCAATTTTTGGAAAAAATATGCGACAAAGTGTTTTCGCCTTTTTAAAGTATAAATAATTAGGAAAATGGATTCTTCACATTTGATTTCTATCATAGTTCCAATATTCAATGTGAAAAAATATTTACATAAATGCTTGGACTCTATCATTAATCAAACATATCAGAATATAGAAATTATACTTATTGATGATGGAAGTAAAGATTCTTCTGGCCAGATTTGTGATGAATATGCTGCAATAGATTCACGTATTAAAGTTATCCATAAAAAGAATGGTGGGCTATCATCTGCAAGAAACGCTGGACTTGACATTGCCAGAGGTGATTATGTAATGTTTGTCGATAGTGACGATTACGTTGAGCCTCAGTTTTGTGAGATACCATTAAATTTAGCTTTAGAAAAAACTGTTGATATAGTTTCATTTGGATATAACAAAGTATTTGATAATGGCCGGAATTTGAATCGTAAGACAAATACCCCTCGATTAATAGATTCTTCAGAAGGTATCAAAGAAATAATTGAAAAAAAAGACATTATATTTTCATTTGCATGGAACAAATTGTATAGATTATCTCTATTCAATGATGTTAGATATCCAATCGGAAAAACTTATGAAGACCAAGCAACAACATATTTGCTATTTCATAAAGCTATGCAGATTTATGTTGCTGATGCTATTTTATATAATTATGTTTACAGAAAATCCAGTATTTCTGCAGATTGGGATAAACCTGAAGCGATTGAAACTCGATTCCAGATATGGTTGGAAAGACTAAATTTTATTAGAGAGTATTATCCTGAGAATGAATCTGCACAAATTAAGCAACTATTAGACGAGGCAATAAAAGGATTCTTAAAATTAACAGGGAGAATGAAATATACAAAAACAATTTCACTATTCTCTAAGTTTATGGATGAGAACCAAGAAATAATAATGGAATTACGAGGAGATAAAATAGTAAGACTCTATTATTTTAATAAATATGCTTTTTATCTATATTGCATCTTTTATCGTTGTTTATATTTATAAAACATACTTATGAATAACAAACAATTTTGTTATTTCTTTTTACTTATCTTTTCAATCCTATCACTCTCTGCTTGCGAAAAGGATGACGATGTGTATAAGAACACACAAGAAATTGTTCCTACAGATACAATTAAAATAACAAATATTGCAACAGACACACTTCATATAAGTGATTCTGCAAGGATTGAATATGTAAAACTATTTACCATAAAAAGTAAAACAGCAAATTCAACACAAGGATTTGCCATTTATGACAGCCTACTTTTTAATTGCCATCATTCCAATGATATCATAGATGTATATAACATTAACAATGGAAAAGAAATAGCATCTATAAATTTAGAGTCTGATGCCATCATACATTGTAATGATGTAAACTTTGGTTCTAAGTTTTATTCTGACAATGACATATTTCCCCTTTTATATATTCAACAAAGAGGATATGCAAATAAACTAAATACATATAGAATAATAGTAAATAATGATTCAATATATAGTGCACAAAGAATGCAAACTATCTCATTTGTCCCATGTAGTGATAGTATAACTGCTATAGATGTTTCTAATAATCTAATATATATAATATATAAAATGAATAATCAGTGATATATTTCTCCTATGGATATGCCATATATCTTTGAGGAAGATATAACTGTTAATGTAAATCTAGCTACTGAAACATATTATTTACCATTCAAAAAAGTTATTCAGGACACAGCATTTAATAATAATTATCTCTATTATGTATGTGGAACCTCTAATCAAGGTGAACTTTGGCAAATAGATATGAAAACGAAAAAAGCAAAAGTTATAGATTTACCTCAAAATGGATTAAACAGTGAGCCTGAAGGTATAGAAATAATTTCTTAAATCTTATTTATCTGTTAAAAAAGATGGTTTAAAAAAATCTTTTCAGAATTATGACGATTTAATGAAGAGCTACTCAAAAGAAGATTGCCGTTTTATATCTATTATTTCATGGAGTGAAAATGAAAGATATATCCGCGAAAAAACCTGGTACAGAGATGTCGTATTTTTACCTTTTGAAAATATTTTAATTCCAGCCCCTGTGGATTACGATTTAGTATTAAAGAAGCAATTTGGTGACTATATGATACCTGTAAAAGGGCAATCAATGCATGGTACACCTCTAGTAATGGATGTTGAACATTCATATCTAGACTACTTACCTAAATTACGGAAACAACATAAAAGGGATAAATGGAAGTATAAATGGAAATACATAAAAGAAATAATTAAATTTTAAGTAAATAATAATTGTAATCATAGATTAATAATTCTATCCTATCATATAATGAGTAACGAATGGACTACAGAAATCAAGCCAAAGAAGAAATGGCTTGATGTGGATTTAAAAGGTATATGGCGATATAGAGACCTGTACGTCATGTACATCAAAAGAGATATTGTAACTAAATACAAGCAAACTATTTTAGGCCCTTTATGGTATGTCATACAGCCCATCTTCACCACCATCATGTATATGTTCGTTTTCGGTGGTTTGGCTGGGATTAGTACCGATGGAGCACCACAGCCACTATTTTATATGGCTGGTATAGTTCTTTGGGGCTATTTTAGTGAAAGTTTTACAGTCAGTAATAGCGTATTCAGTACAAATGCCAATGTATTTGGCAAAGTGTATTTCCCTAGGTTAATTGTTCCATTAAGCGGAATTACTAGTAGCCTACTCAAAATGCTGATTCAGCTAGTTTTATTCATTATCGTATATATTTATTACTACTTTACTCTAGAGAATCATTCGTTATCCTTAAATTGGTCATTATTATTATTCCCTTTTTATATTTTCCTCATTGGTTTTCATGCTATGAGTTGGGGGTTAATTATATCTTCACTAACGACTAAATATAGAGATTTGAAATTCCTAGTTCAATTTGGCTTGCAACTTTTCATGTACGCTACACCTGTTATTTACCCATTGAGTGCAGCACCAGAAAAATATAGAGTCATATTGGAACTTAACCCATTAACGCCTATTTTCGAGGCATTCAAATACGGCTGCCTAGGCTGTGGCTCTTTAAATTGGGGAGGATTATTATATAGTACTATATTCTTGTGTATCACTTTATTCATTAGTGTTATCGTGTTTACAAGAGTAGAAAGAAACTTTATGGATACCATTTAATATGTCAAATATAGCTATTGAATTTGAGAATGTCGGTAAAATGTACCGCTTAGGCCGAGTGGGAACTGGTACACTTAGCCATGATTTGAATAGATGGTGGCAAACCTCTATACTTCATCATGAAGATCCTTATTTAAAGATTGGCCAAACAAATGACAGAAGCCAAAAAGGAACCAGTGATTATGTATGGGCTTTACAAAACATCAACTTTAAAGTAGAACAAGGGGATGTAGTGGGTATTATCGGTAAAAATGGTGCAGGTAAAAGCACATTACTGAAATTGCTTAGCAACATTACAAGTCCTACAACTGGAGTAATTAGATACAAAGGTAGAATTGCCAGCCTGTTGGAAGTTGGAACAGGTTTTCACCCCGAACTAACAGGGCGGGAAAATATCTACATGAATGGTTCCATTATGGGAATGACGAAAGCTGAAATTACCAGAAAACTAGATGAAATTGTTGATTTTGCAGGTGTAGAACGATATATTGATACTCCTACTAAACGTTACTCCAGTGGAATGACAGTCCGCCTTGGCTTCGCTGTAGCGGCCTTTATGGAACCAGAGATTCTTGTTGTCGATGAAGTTTTAGCAGTAGGTGATGCTGAATTCCAGAAAAAAGCCATTGGCAAAATGCAAGATGTATCACAAGGTGAAGGCAGAACTGTACTTTTTGTTAGTCATAACATGGCTGCAGTCAAGAATCTTTGCAGGAAAGGTATTGTTCTAGAAAATGGTCAAGTCAGTTATACAGGAACACAAAATCAAGCTATCGATTTTTATCTTGCTAACAATTTCAGTGAGTCTAAAACAAGAATAGCAGACTCTATTATCTTTAAAAAATCATTTATAGACATATACTCCATAAAAATCAATAATTCAGAGAATGTTGAGTCTACCATTGTATCTAATACTGAATATCTAGATATAGAAATTGAAGGGGAAACAAAAGAACCTTTTTCTTTTGACTTAATAGTAACCTTTAAAAACCAATCCGGTGTCCCTTTAGCATCTTTAGAAGAAGGTCACTATAAAGGTACCATTGAAAATATAAAAATAGGTAAATTTAAGATCTCTAAACGAATTCATTTACCTAAATATTTATCTAAAGGAGTTTGTCTGTTGGATATTGTGTTGCATCATCCTAATGTTGAATACTACATGAAATGTCTAGATTGTGCAATATTAAACTTCGATGGAAATTATGATGGTTTTGGAGTTCCTTTGAGCTTATCAGCTCGTGGCTTTGCGGGTTTAGAATGTGAATAGTTTTAGGTATATAAAGATGAAAACTACAACAATAATAATTGATGGACTACCTTTTACATATAATGATGAGATTGAGGACATCAGCTATGAAACAATAAGTGCTATAAGTGAGGATGATGCCAGGTCGTTACTTTTAAAAACAAAAACTTTATTTGAAGAATGCGGCTTACAGTTTTATTTAATTTTCGGCACTCTATTAGGTGCTGTCCGTGATCACGGTTTGATAAAAGGTGATGAAGACGTAGATGTCTACGTAGACTCAGAAGAATTATTAAGAAAAAATCTCCCATTTTTATATAAAAATGGTTTGAAAGTTTGTAGAATTATAGATCATTATCTTTATTCATTTCACACTGATAACAAAAGTTATATAGATGTTTATATAAGGGGTAAATTGCCTTTCTCTATTTGGAGTTTATGGTGTGATAGAATTAATTTTGCTGTAATTCCTAGATGCTATATAAAAAAACATGACAAGATTAATTTTTTGGGAATAGAGTGTTTGTGCCCACATAAACCCGAAAGGGTGCTACGCTACTGGTACGGAAAGACATGGAGAATTCCAATGAGAGGGCATAATTTCACTTATGACTCTCCTTCAAGGCATTTTTGGAGAATGAAAGTAAAGCCTTTTGGACAACTAATCTCTTACTTTCTAAAAACGGCTATAACTAATCCAAAATTATTTATAAATAAAATTATAAAGAAAATTCACCCATGAACTTAGATCCTGAAACCAGAAATGGTTACTACATATCGAAAGAAATGAAACAAGTTTGGGCAGTTGAGATGAAACTGCTTAATAAACTTTTAGAAGTCTGTAAAAAGTATAATTTGAAAGTCTGGGCAGAAGGAGGGACCCTTCTTGGTGCTGTACGCGAACATGGCTATATTCCTTGGGATGATGATATAGACATGGCCATGCTTCGTGAGGACTACGATAAATTAAGAGATATTGCTACCGAAGAATTTAACCCTCCTTACTTTTTTCAGTGCGGATATACTGATAAATTTCCCCACGGACAAACTAAAATAAGGATGGACGGTACTTCTGCTATATTAAAAGGAGATATTTATCAAAATTTTCATCAAGGCATTTTCATAGACATTTTTCCTTTAGATGTAATTCCTAACGAAGAAGGTTCATTTAAAGAGTTTAAAACCATTAGAGCCCAAATGAAAAATAATCTAGAATTGTATTGTAAGCACTACTTTTCTTTTTCTAATTTAAAACATAACCTAAGTCTTTTTAAAATATATTATCACATAAAGAGAATAGGATTCTGCAACTACTTTAAAACATATGATGAACTAGTAAAAAAATATTCAAAAAAAGATTATAAGAATGTTTCAATTATTTCATGGAGTGCGGAAAGTAAATATATAAGAGAGAGGTCATGGTATAAAGAAACACTATACATACCTTTTGAGGATATAATGATTCCAATCCCAAGTGGTTTTCATGAGATTCTATCAAAGCAATATGGTGATTATTTATCACCAGTAAAAGAAGTAAACCAGCATGGTGATTTTGCAATACTTGATCCCAATCGTCATTATAAAGTTTTATTGCCTTCTTTAAGAAAGGAACATCGATGGGACCTATGGATAATTAGATGGAATAATACTAAGAAACGTATCAAAAAATTGATTCATAAATAAAAGTTCAAAAAATTGAACCGTCATTAACTCTCTAAAAATATGAATTCTCCTTCAAGGCATTTTGGAAGAGTAAAAGAAAAGTCTTAATTTACCAAAAATAGCTATAACTAATCCAAGATTATTTATAAATTTAATTATAAAGATAATTTTCCATGAATCTTAATCCTGAAACAAGAAATGGTTATTATATATCAGCCGAAATGAAAAAAGTTTGGGCAGTTCAAATGAATCTTCTCAAAAAACTTTTGGAAGTTTGTCAAAAATATAATCTCAAAATATGGGCTGATAGTGGTACTTTGTTAGGTGCAATTCGGGAAAAGGGCTATATTCCATGGGACGACGATATAGATATGACAATGTTTAGAGAAGACTTCGACAAACTTCAAGCTATTGCCAAGAATGAATTTAAATCTCCTTATTTTTGGCAATCTGGTTATACAGACTTGTTTCCCAATGGAATGGGTAAGTTAAGAATGGATAATACTGCTGCCATAGAAAGAGCCACCGTTTTTAGAAATCAACATCAAGGAATATTTATTGATATATTCCCTCAAGATGTAATGCCTGATGATAAGGATGAATTAAACAAGTTTGTAGAGGAAGTTCTTAAATCTAAAGAAGAAATGACTCTTATTTGTGAGCATCACTACTCATTAACAAACTGGAAATATAATTATCAGGTTTTCAAGAAAGTCAAGAAAGCGAAAAAGAAAGGATTCCAGAAAAGTTTTAAGGATTTTGATAATTTAGTAAAAAGATATAAAGACAAAGACTATAAAAATGTATCTCTCATTGCTTGGTATTATCATGAAAGAAATTTAAAGAAACGCGAATGGTTTGACAAGACAATCTACTTTCCTTTTGAAGATATTCTAATACCAGTTCCTAAAAATTATCATGCTATTTTAACTAAATTATATGGTGAAAATTATATGACACCAATACAAGCTCCTTCAATGCATGATGGTTTTATTTGTGTTAGTACAGAGCGTTCATATAAAGATTTTTTGCCTTCTTTACGAAGGAAATTAATAAAAGAGGCATGGAATGAAAGGATAAAACGCCTTGTAAGTCTATTTAAAAAGTTATAAGATGAAGATAACGATTATTACTGTTAATTTAAATAATAAAACTGGACTCCAAAAAACTATTAACAGCATTGTCTCCCAATCTTGCAAGGATTTTGAATGGATTGTTATTGATGGTGGCTCTACTGATGGAGGTAAAGAAATAATAGAAGCATATTCTAAACACATTTCCAAGTGGGTAAGCGAACCAGATAAGGGTATTTTCGATGGAATGAATAAGGGGATAAAAATAGCAAAAGAAGACTACCTCCTATTCTTAAATTCTGGAGATATTTTAGCCAATAATGAAGTTATTGAAAACATCTACAAGGATAATCTTAAAGAAGATATAATAATATACGATATATTGATGAATGACGGGAAAAAAGAACTAAAAAAGGATTTATCTAATCTAAAAAAATACTCTATTGCTTCTTTTTTGTTTTCTAGCACCTTTCCACATCAGTCTACCCTTATAAAGAGAGACCTTTTTCATCATGCCGGATTATACGATTTGAAACATAGATACGTTTCAGATTGGATATTCTTTTGGAAGGCTTGCATTGACTACAATGCATCATTTATTTATAAAGAAGGGACAATCCTTTCCATCTATGACATGAGCGGCATAAGTACTCAAAATAGAGATAAGGCTAAAAAGGAAAGGAAGGATTTCCTTCAAAATTATTATCCCCCTAGGATAAATAGTATTATAAAAAATAACTACAAGAAAGAAAAAGAACAGCTAAATTTGAGCAGCCCTCTTTTCAAGGCTCTATATAGAGCCCTATTATGGCTTTCAAATAAGTTTTAAATAAAAATAGCAATACAAGCTACAATAATAATGGAAATAAGTATTATTATTCCAATATATAATTCAGAAAAGTATATAGAGCAATGCATTCAATCATTATTAGCTCAAAGTTTTAAAAACTTTGAGCTAATAATGATTGATGATGGTTCAACCGATAATTCATATAATATAGCAAAACTATACGCAGAATCTGATACAAGACTTATTTTAATAAAAAAAGAAAATGGTGGAGTATCCAGTGCACGAAACTGTGGCCTTGAAATTGCTTCTGGAAATTATGTAACGTTCATTGACAGTGACGATTATGTCTTACCTGACTACTTAGAAAAATTATATTCTAAAACAGATGGTATAGCAGAACTCATTTTCTCAGGACTAGTTAACATTAACGATAAGACTATCTTAAAAACAATTAATCAAAAAAATTGTAGCTGGGATTTGAATAAAGAGGATGATTTTATCGGCTTCTTGTACCAACCACTTCAAAGTTCACCATGTGCAAAGCTCTATTCACACGAAATCATAAAAAAGTATCATTTAAGATTTGATACTGCTCTTTTTTGTGCAGAAGATAGAGACTTCAATTTGAAGTATTTTGAGCATATAAAAAAAGCCACTTCACTTTCTTATTCGGGATATTACTATAGAATAGATGTCGATAACAGCCTAACTAAAAGGATTAATCCAAATGCCTTTAAAAATAGATGCATACACTGGAAAGTAAGACATAATATGTGTCTGAAAAGAGGGTTTAAAAAGGAGAAGACTCAAATTAAACTTGCTAATGATCTCTTTTTCAATGCAAACAACGAGGTAATGAGGATTTCCAAAGATGAAAAATCATGTAAAAAAGCAACTAAATTATGCAAGGAAAAAATGACTTATGTCGATCTTTCTTTTCTGCGAAAGTGGGAAAAGCATATATCAGCTCCTAAATGGCAGTCTTTTTTCTTAGTCCATAAGTTCTTTTTTATTCTTATTTTACTTAACAAGATATATTTGTATGGCCAAAAAAAGGGTTGAATATATTGACTACATCAGAGGTCTTTGTGTCACTTGGGTAGTATGGTATCATACCACTCACCCTGAATTTGTGGACTTCTCTTTCCGAATTCCACTCTTTTTCTTTGCATCTGGTGTTTTCTTTAAACCATATCCCTGGAAAAAATTCTGGCGCAAGAAGTTCAACCAGCTGATTGTTCCTTTCATATTCTTTTATCTTATCTATTATATATATTTAATAGCACTAAATGCACTGAAATATCATAATTTTTCTTCTTTCGACTACTCATGTATATTTCAAGTATTTGGTACCTACACTGTAAATGGAACATTCGTTGTCAATCCACCTCTTTGGTTCATTTGCGCATTGATTGATTTACAAATTATGTTGTATGTTTCATCCAGAGTCATTAAGAACAAATGGCTACTATTAGCATTAGCCATTATCGTCAGTGCTTTAGGAGTTTTATATATACAGCACATCCCTACCCCATTCATGATAGGACGTTCCCTGCGTTATTTCGTTTATTACGTATCCGGATATCTATTTGGTAAATCACTGGTTGCACGATTAGAATTAAAGTCATCACAAATCAAAATCTTGGCTATTTCAGGAGTAATTCTTGCAATAACTTTATTAATAAAATCATCTTTTACTTTTTCTTTATATGAACAAGAGTTGATAGATTGCATAGAAATCTACTCCATTATTCTTCTGTTGTTTGTAGTATTTAGGAACACATATAAAATACCTGTTCTATACCCATTTAAGTATTTTGGTCTAAACTCTTATATAGTGTTTGGAATGCATGAAATATACCATACTACCATCAGAATTATTCTGCAAAATTTATATGGAGAAATAACTATACCTTTAGGTATAATACAGACTATCATTACTTTACTTTTGTTATGGCCTACTATCTTACTGTTTAACAAGTATATACCAGTCTTAGTCGGCAAGAAAGATTTAATAAAAGTTCCATCAGAATGAAAAGTGTATTGATAATCATAGATTCATTAGGAGCAGGAGGTGCAGAAAAAGTACTTTACACATATCTTCAGCATTGGAATAAGGAAAAATTTGCTATCACAGTGGTTCCTGTAGTTGATGGCGGTGTATATTCTTCAAAGATAAAAGATATAAAAGGAATAATTTTTTCACCTATTATTTCTACAGCGAATAGTTTAATCCAAAAGATAATAAATAAAATCCTTTATAAGTTTATATACCAGTATCTTTCCCCTAAATGGGTGTATAGGCTGTTTATTCCAAAGAATTATGATGTTGAGGTTGCCTTTTGTGAAGGGTTTGTCACTAAAATTATTTCAAGCTCCACCAACAAAAAAGCAAAAAAGATAACCTGGATACATACAGATCTGGTTAATAATGACTGGCCAGTTAATATAGGAGTCTTTAAAAATAGAGAGGAAGAGATTTTGGCTTATTCTAAATTTGAATCTATTATCGGCGTTTCCCAAATAGTTTGTAATGGGTTCAAAAAGAATTTTGGTCTTTCCAACATAAGTTGTATTTATAATCCATTAGATAGAAATCTAATAAGCAACTCCCCACATCCTTTAACCAAAGGAAAAAATGGTACCACTCAACTGATTTCCATTGGAAGGCTAGTTCATGATAAAGGATTTGACCTCTTAATTAAAGCTCTATCTTTATTACAAAAAGAAAAAATAAATTTCAACTTAACTATTTTAGGTGAAGGCAGTCTTCGCCCTGATTTGGAAAAGTTGATCGATGATAAAGGGCTGAATAACTCTGTCCATTTAGTAGGTTTCAAGGAAAACCCATATGATTATTTAAGTGCTGCAGATATCTATATTTCCTCCTCAAGATATGAAGGATTCAGTTTGGCTATAGCAGAAGCTATGATAACAGGTCTACCTGTTGTATCTACTAATTGTGCCGGGCCTTCGGAACTTTTAGAAAATGGGAAATACGGTATGTTAGTGGAGTGTTCCGTTAAGGGATTAACTGATGGATTAAGGGAAATGATTCTAAATAAAGAAATACGAGAAAAGTATACTTTAAAATCTCAGCAAAGAGGAAAATTCTTTGGTATAGAAGAAGCTAAGGCTTTATCTGAAAAATTATTTGAAGAATAAATAATGATGCATAATCCATTGGTAACAATCATAATGCCTGCTTACAATGCAGAAAGAACCATTTCAAAGGCCATCGATTCTGTACTGAGACAGGATTATTCTAATATCGAGTTAATTGTGGTAAACGATGGCTCAACTGATAACACCAAATTCATTTGTAGTCAATTCCATGATGACAGATTAAAGGTTATTACACAAGATAACAAAGGTTTGTCAGGGGCAAGGAATACAGGATTGGTAAATTCTAATGGTGAATATGTTACATTCGTAGACAGCGATGACTGGATTGAAGATATTTTTATCTCACTTCTTTTAAGACCATTACTAGAAGATAAAGCTTCTTTGTCAATCTGTGGAATGGTTAGAGAATATCCTACTTATAAGCAAAGTATATCTTTTGAAGAGTCTTCTACATTTCATGATTGTTTGAATAACGAAGCTTTCTTGAAATTATTTGAAGGAGGACTAATAAACTCATGCTGTAACAAATTGTACCGCACAGATGTGATTAAGAACCACAAATTGCTTTTTTCAGGTAAAGCCATCGTTGAAGATATTGAGTTCAACTTAAAATACATTAGTGTTTCTGATACAATCAGCACAATAAAAGCATGTCTGTATCATTATATTATGGGAAATGGAAGTCTTACCAGTAAGGTTTCTGAAGATATGTTCCAGAACTATATGGCCATTCATACTCAATTTCTCGACATGCTGTCAAATGAGCGACAATCTGTAGCCCATGAGTTCGTGTATCATCAGTATATCAGCATATTCATGAGATACATCGCTAAAATTTGTGATGGAACAATAACCAAAAAAGAGGTTTACCCGATTTTAAGGAAATATATAAACGAACCTTTAATACAGCAATCCTTCTGTAGCCATAGTTCTACCAATTTTAAGGAAAAACTAATCAATTTTTGTTTAAAATCAAAGCTGTTTGATTTTATAGTTCTTTATTATCATTTTAAACAAAAAAGATAAATGGCAAAAATCAGATCCTCTAATTTTGAGTTATTAAGGATATGCTGCATGTTGATGATTATCGCAGGGCACATCGTACTATATCATAAAACTAAATATGATATAAATGGTGCTGATGAAATCATCAAGCTATTTTGTATGAGTTTCTTCAGTATGGCAGTAAATACATTTGTACTAATATCTGGCTACTTTGGAATCCTTTTCAAGAAAGAAAGATTAATACAATTAATTATCCAGACTTTTACTTATTCTATCCTTTTGCTACTTTTATCTATAGTCATTGGATGGCATACTTTAAATTTAAGAAAGGACATATTTGCCTTATTACCTATTTTCTCTAAACAGTATTGGTTCGTTACAAGCTATGTAGTATTATACATCATTTCTCCCTGGCTTAATAGATGGATAGGAACACTTGACAAAAAGGATTATAAACGCCTTCTGGTACTTGGCTTTGCCATCATTTATTTATGGCCCACTTTCAGCTTTTTGTTCAATACAAATCAATTTATAGATGACTGCGGTTATGGCATTATTAATTTCAGCTATTTATATATGTTGGGGCGTTTTTTGAACCTGCACTATAAAGATATCCATTCACCAGCCCGATATTTAGGAGGATATTTCCTGGCAGCCATAATTTTATTCATCTGCCAGTATTCTTTATCATGGATTCTTGGGTTTGAATTTACTTCATGGATTTCATATAATACCGTTTTCATCTTGGCTGGGTCAGTTTGTTTACTATTGGCATTTAAAAACATACATTTTACCTCTAACATGGTCAATTACTGGGCTAAACCATGCCTAGCAGTATATCTCATTCATATGAGCCCATATATATGGAATGGATTCTGCAGTGCTATTGGTGTACCTGAATTCCATGGTTTAAATTTCATTTTTCTAGTTCTATTTTTGCCAATCATAATTTATTGTGTTTGCTCTACCATAGAAATAGGTAGGGGAATAATAATGAAGCCGTTAGAGAAAGGACTGGTTTCTATTATTAATTCATCAGACAAGTTTTAACTTATATGATATTTAACTCCTTTGATTTCTTGTGGCTTTGTCCTCTTCTATTAATTTGCTACTATTTAATAAAGGCTTTACTAGAGAGGAAGTATAAAGAAATAGGAAATTTCTTGCTAATAGCTATTTCATATTATGTATATATGAGATGGAAACCTGTTTCAGGTCTAGTTTTGCTATATATCACATGCATTACCTTTTTATTTGCAAAACTTATTCAGAAAAAAAGAAAAACTCTATTATTGTGGATAGGAGTTATTTTAACTATTTTACCACTTTTCCTTTTCAAGTACTTGAACTTTGTAAATGATCTGATAAATGATATATTTGTAGGTATAAGCATACCTTATGCCTCACACCTATCCAAATTGCTGATGCCTTTAGGACTCTCTTTCTATTCTCTACAGGCTTTAGGTTATATGATAGACGTTTATTACCAAAAAATAGAAACTGAAAAGAATTGGTGGCATTATATGCTATTTGTCTGTTTCTTCCCTCAAATCACATCAGGCCCCATCAGTAAAGCAAAAGATCTTTTACCTCAGATTAAATACCGGAAAGGATTTGATTCCAATCAATTTGTTCAAGGATTGAAGTGGATACTTTGGGGAATGTTTTTGAAAATGGTTCTGGCAGACAGAATAGGGATTTATGTAGATTCCATCTACAATAATTACCATTATATGAGTGGATTATCCTGCTTCGTTGCTTGCATCCTATATTCTTTTCAGCTTTATGGTGACTTCGCAGGATATTCATTTATGGCATTAGGAGTAGGAGAATTATTCGGATTTGAGTTGATAAATAATTTTAGAAGACCTTATCTGGCTGTAAGTGTTACTGATTTTTGGCGTAGATGGCATATTTCCTTGTCAATGTGGTTAAGAGACTATATATATATCCCTTTAGGTGGAAGTAGGTGTAATAAATTAAGAAACTACTGGAATATCTTCATCACATTTTTAGTTAGTGGAATCTGGCATGGTGCAAATCTCACTTACATTTTTTGGGGTATTTTACATGGTATTTTTCAAATTATAGAAAAAATGTTAGGTCTCCATAAGAAAGAGAGCAAAGGAATAGAATGGGCTGGAAGAACGCTAATTACATTTTTACTGATTTCTTTAGCATGGGTTTTCTTTAGAATGCCAACTCTAACCGATGGTTTTAATGTAATTTCCAGAATTGCTACTAACCATGATTTAACCATGGCTACTATCACTCCATCAACGGCTATTTTTATCGTGATGGCATTGACCATAACGATTGTGAAAGACATTATGGATGAATTTGTAGATAAAGAATACACACTTTTTCATCATAAGTGGCTAGGCGTTAGATGGGCTACCTATCTGGGATTATTATTGCTAATTCTAACCTGTGGCGTATTTGATGCAGGTCAATTTATTTATGTAAGTTTCTAATGGTTGGTCTATTTAAGAAAATATGCTTGTTCACATTATTGGTAATCTGTTCAGATTATCTCTTTGGTATTTGTATGAATAAGATATATAGCCATACAGAGAAAGGAGACCATGGACGTAACAACTATATCTGCAATGATGCGAACCAGGATGTTTTGATTTTTGGCTCTTCACGGGCTATTCACCACTATGACCCTAGCATCCTAGAAAATAATCTTGGCATGTCTTGTTACAATTGCGGAGAAGATGGCATGGGAATAGTTTTATCGTATGGCAGATACAAACTATTTCAAAGAAAGCACCAACCCAAACTAATCATCTATGATATAGAAGTCGCCTATGATCTCCTGAAGAACGACAATACAAAGTATCTAGGTTTCTTGAGGCCCTTCTACGATGACCCTGAAATCAAATCTATATTTGAGGAAGTAAATCCCAATGAGAAATATAAAATGATCTCTCATTTATATAGGTACAATTCTCGATGGTTGGACATAATTGCGCAATATCGTTCAAAGAGTAATATTTATGCTAGAGATTATAAGTTTGCTCCTCTGAATAGGACTATGGATTATGAGCCTGAAACATATAAATTTGCATCTGATGAAGATTGCGATGACTTGAAATTAAAGATTTGGGATAAATTTTTAAATGATTGCGAAAGAAATAATACGAAAATAGTTTTCGTCATCTCCCCTGTTTATGGCGAAAAATCCAATCATGTTTTAAAACCTTTTGCTAACTTAATTCAAAAACATGACGTAACTCTTCTTGACCATTTTTCTGATGAACTCTTTATAAACAATAAAGAGTTGTTTGCGGATAAAATGCATCTGAATACAGAAGGGGCAAAACGGCTTTCAGAAAAGGTTTCACTAGAAATTAAAAGCCTTATAAAGTAGTATTTTATTACAATGGAATTTAACAATATCATATCTGAGAACAAAATATACATTATGGGATGTGCAATGATTGCAATTATGTTGACACATCAACCATTCTTTTTTGATAACTATTTTGTGGATTTTTTCCACATGTATGGGTTATGGGGAGTAGAACTATTCCTGTTTGTATCTGGTTTTGGTATAGTGCATTCTCTAAAAAAGAATTCTTTAAAGACTTTTTATTGGCATAGAATTACTAGGCTTTTGCCATCATGCCTTATCATTGGTCTAATGAAACTATTATTTTATAGTATTGGATTTAATGAGGCTGCACACGCCAATATCTTGTTGCTTGTAACCAATCTATATATGTGGTATATCTATGCTATAATCATATATTATTTGTTATCTCCTATACTTTTTAAGGTCTTGAAGAAAGGAGGATTTTGGATCGTTATTATCATATGCATTATTTCGTACTTATGTAGGTATATACCATTTAATAATAGCCCTTACTTCTTAATTAATCAGTTAAGTTGGGTAACTGGCCGACTGCCTATTTTTGTTTTCGGAATGTATGTAGCTATAAAACCACTTAATTTTAAAATCTCAACGATCAATGTTGTAGGAACTATTGTTTTTATTGCATGCATGGTCCTTAGAGCTGGTTCTATAATGGTAAAATACAAATGGAATGTTCCATATGTCTATACACTTCTTGTATTTGCGACCCCCATGTTATGTGTTCTATGTTCATATATTAAAGTCTTATTTCAGAAGTTTAAATGCCTCCCTGTTTTGGAATTTCTCGGTAAGAACTCATTAGAAATATATCTAATCCATGTCTCTGTATATTTGAATGTTGCTCGAAATAGTATATTTGCCAACTATAATTCATATACAAAAGCATTGTTATCACTCGGTTTAATTTTACTATTTACGATAATTACCATAATAATGAAAGAATACATTAATACAAAACTTGCAAAATTATAAAGAGGATATTAAGCTAAGACAAAACATAATCAAATGATGAGAATCGAAAGAAACATAACTTATGACATCATCCGAATTCTAGCTTGTTTAATGATCGTCATCATGCATTCCCCATTACCTAATGAGAATGCAAACGGATTCTTTTTGTCTTCATTAAGCTATCTTTCAGCGCCAGGCATAGGATTGTTCTTTATGATTTCTGGAGCATTACTTCTGCCTATCCAATCAGACACCAAGAATTTTTTCAAGAAAAGATTTATAAAAATTTTAGTTCCAGCATTATTCTGGAGTTTGTTTTATCTTTGTGCTAAAACCATATTTACTGGAGACCCAATAAGAATCAGGTCTGTTATTTCCTTACCTTTTTCAACGCAAGGAAATCCTGTACTCTGGTTTATTTATACATTAGTAGGACTTTACCTATTTGCCCCTATATTAAGCAAGTGGTTACAAAAGACTTCAGATAAAGAAGTAGAATTTTACTTGGGATTATGGGCTATTACTTTGTGCTTTCCTTTCTTAAAATACGTAGTAGATATTAATTCTTCTGAAACTGGAACTCTATATTATTTCTCTGGTTATGCTGGTTACTTTTTATTAGGTTACTATCTGAAAACATATCCAGAAAGAATTTCATGGAAAATTTTAATTCCGTCATTATTAGTATCTATCGTATTTCCTATTTACTGTAAGCTTGAAGGAGTTAAGGTGAATTTCTATGACCTGTTTTGGTATCTATCCATATTTGTGGTAATACAATGCATTTTCTGGTGGAAGCTTATATGTGAGGGTAATCACATAAATCTAGGTTCCAGGACTAGTCATTTTATTACAGAACTTTCTAAAATGACATTCGGCATCTATTTGGTTCACATATTCATTATGCGTTACATATTGTGGCATAGTAATTTTATATTATCTATAGACAATTACTATGTGCAGACTTCTTTAATAATTCTACTTACTTTCCTTCTCTCCACGGTTTGTACATATTTAATAAGTCTTTTGCCTAAGGCTCAATATATAATTGGATATAAGTCGCCTTCAAAATGAAAAAACGTATATTCATTGCCATACATTATCTGGAGATCGGTGGAGCAGAGCGTTCACTGATTGGCTTACTGAATGCATTGAACTATACCAAGTATGATGTGGACCTTCTGGTTTACCAACACCATGGAGAGTTTATGAGCTTAATCCCGAAAGAAGTAAACTTATTGCCTGAAATTGGAAGCTATGCAGCCATAGAGAAACCTATGAAGACAGCTTTAAAGGAAGGGCATTTTGGAGTTGTTCTTGGGCGTTTGTTTGCCAAATGGAAAGCAAAGCAGTTCGCAAAAAAACACAAAGGGAATGAAAGTATTGCAGTATTTCAATACATCCACACTTATGTAGTACCGTTCTTACCTTCATTACGCCATCTGGGTGAATACGACTTAGCTATCAGTTTCCTGATTCCTCACAATATAGTGCGCGATAAGGTAAATGCTAAACAAAAATGGGCTTGGATTCATACAGATTATTCTTTCCTTAATCTAGATACGGAAGTTGAATTGCCTATTTGGTCTGCATTCAATAAAATTATTTCCATATCCGAAGATGTGACAAAGGGGTTCCTTTCCAAGTTCCCCACATTGAAAGACAGAATTCTACTAATAGAGAATATTCTTTCTGAACAGTTTGTAAGAGAGCAAGCTGAAATGCCTATTAACAACGATGAAATACCTCAGGTGAAAGGCCAATTGAAACTATGTTCTGTAGGTCGTTTTTCCTATCCCAAAGCGTTTGACCGAGCCGCATATATCTGTAAGGAATTAATTGACAAAGGACTCGATTTAGTCTGGTATATAGTAGGTTATGGAGGGGACGAACATATTATACGGAAAGCCATTGAAGAAACTGGAATGCAGGACCAGTTTATCTTATTAGGCAAGAAAGAGAATCCTTATCCATATATCAAAGCTTGTGATATCTATGTGCAGCCTTCCCGTTATGAAGGAAAAGCTGTAACGGTTCGGGAAGCTCAGATACTATGCAAACCTGTAGCTATCACTGCATACCCTACATCTACCAGTCAACTTCAAAACGGTATAGATGGTATTATAATTCCCAATGATGTAGATGGAGCAGCACATGAACTGGCCATCTTCATAAAAAATAAAGGGTTACAAAACCAAATTATAGACTATCTCCAAGTCCATCATTATGGAAATGAAGAAGAAGTAAAAATTATAGATCAGTACCTATCATGATAAGATTAGTATTCTTGATTGTTTATAATATAATCCGTTCAGCATGGAATAAAATATTCTATGGGAAACGATATGATGTAGCCTGGTTACAACGAATCAGCCCCTCATGTGCATTAAAACTCTATGGAAAAGGGCGGCTGAAAATTGGCCAAAACACTGAGTTAGCTGCGGATTGCAATTTTGAAGCCTTGGGCAATGGTTCACTTGAAATTGGAGATAAGACCTATTTCAACCGTTTTTGCATGATTAGTGCTCAAGAATCCGTAAAAATTGGCAAGGAATGTATTTTTGGTCCAGGCGTGAAGATTTTTGACAACAACCATAAATACAGTAAAGAAGGTGGGGCTTCTACTGATATTTCTACTTCCCCTATCGTCATAGGTAATCATTGTTGGATTGCTTCTGATGTAATCATTTTAAAAGGTTCTAAAATTGGGAACAACTGTGTGGTTGGAGCTGGATGTATTATTCACGGTGAAATACCCGATGGCATGCTGGTAAAATGCCAGCAGACTTTGGATGTTTCCCCTATAAAATAAAATACTGGATGATACCGAAAATTATACATTACTGTTGGTTTGGAGGCAATCCTAAGCCCGATGGAGTAAAAAAATGCATTGCTTCATGGCACAAGCACTGCCCAGACTTTGAAATCAAAGAATGGAATGAGTCTAATTTTGACATCCACTGCAATAAGTATTGTGAACAAGCCTACCAACAAAGAAAATGGGCATTTGTGAGTGATGTAGCACGTGTAAATGCCCTTGTTCAGGAAGGTGGTATTTATATGGATACAGATGTTGAGGTTGTCAGGCCTTTAGATAGTTTGTTGTCTGCCAAAGCATATCTCGGTTTTGAAGGCACCAAACATATTGCCACCAGTATGATGGGTATGGAGGCGCATAATCTAATAATGGAAGAATTTGCCCAAACCTATAATACAAGGTGTTTTGTAAGAGAGGATGGATCTCTGGATAAGACTACCAATGTGGAATCTCTTACTCGTCTCCTGGTTGAAAAATACGGTCTTCTGCTAAATGGTCAGAAACAAAAGGTTGGAGATTTTGAGATTTTCCCTACTGACTATTTTACACCTTATGATTATCTGAACGGGCGCTTGAATAAGACTGACAACACATATTCAATCCACTGGTTTGATCAATCATGGATTCAGCACAAACCTCTGCGCACAAAGCTATCACAATGGTATCACCGAATTATTGGCATAAAAATGGAATAATATGACCTACCCTATCAGAGTTCTTTTTCTATTCACGCACATGAACCGTGGCGGTGCCGAATCCATGGTGATGAACTATTACCGTCACATTGACCGTACGAAGCTTCAGTTCGATTTCATGGTTCACCGTCAGGAACGGGGAGCATACGATGATGAGATTGAATCCCTAGGTGGTAAAATCTATCGGATGATGCCATTTTACCCGCTGACCTTCCCTCAATATAAGGAACAGATTAGTGATTTCTTCGACAAGCACAATGAATACCAGATTATTCATGGGCATTGCTCTGAATTAGGCTATTTCGTGTACCGTGAAGCGGCCAAACGGGGAGTACCTCATATCATAGCTCATGCACATAATTCGCATGCCCAGTTCGATTTAAAGTGGCCGTTCCGTACCTATTTCAAGCATAGAATGCGTAAGTATCTCACGGAACACTTTACTTGTGGACAGGAATCATCAGTCTGGTTGTTTGGCCCTAAGCTGGCCAAGAAAGCTATTTTGCAGCGAAATGCCATCGAAACAGATAAGTATCTCTTCAACCCTGATTCTCGTAAGCGTGTAAGAGAGGAGTTCCATCTTCCTTCTGATGCTTTGGTTATTGGTCATGTGGGTCGTTTTGAACGGCAAAAGAACCATGATTTCTTAATCAATGTATTTCAGGAAATTGCAGCACTAAGAAGCGATGCTTATCTCCTACTAGTAGGTGGAGGGGGAAATCTGGAGAGTGAAATCAAGCAAAAGGTAAAAGAAAAAGGGTTAGACAACAAGGTGATTTTCACTGGTGTAAGACCGGATGTTCCAGATTTGCTTCAAGCTATGGATGTCTTTCTTTTCCCTTCATTCATGGAAGGCTTATCACTTTCCATGCTAGAGGCTCAAAGTGCTGGATTGCCATGTATAGCCTCTGACACCATTCCTAGAGAGGTGGAAATGACGGACCTGATAACATTCTACCCGTTGAAAAAAAGTCATCAAGAATGGGCAGAACAGGTGCTTTCTGCGGCTTCCAAACCGATAGATCGGAGCATCTATCCACAAAAAATTAAGGACGCAGGATATGATATCTGCCAAAATGCCCAGTGGTTACAAAATTATTACTTATCTTTGCTGAATTAAATGCCTACATTAACAGTTTTTACTCCAGCTTACAACAGGGCTTATTCCTTGCCTTTAGGATATGAGGCCCTCCGTAGACAAACCTGCAAGGACTTTGTCTGGCTCATCGTGGATGATGGTTCTTCAGACAATACCCGTGAACTGGTAGAAAGCTGGATGAAGCAGGAGAATGGATTTGAAATCCGCTATGTGTATCAGCAGAATCAGGGGATGCATGGAGCGCATAATACAGCGTATAAACTGATAGACACGGAATTAAATACTTGTATAGATTCCGATGATTACATGCCCGATGATGCCGTAGAAAAGATAGTTTCTTTCTGGAAGAAATATGGTTCTGATCAGGTAGCTGGTATCATTGGACTGGATGCAGACTTCAATGGAAAGGTAATCGGTACACGCTTTGCCGAGAATTGCAAGCGGACTACACTAGGTGGTTTCTATGCTCATGGAGGAAGTGGTGACAAAAAGTTGGTATACCGGACAGAGGTCATCAAGAAATATCCCGAATATCCCCTATTCCCTGGTGAAAAGTATGTGTCTTTAGGCTACAAATACCAACTGATAGATCAGGACTATGAGTTACTGGCCCTGAATGAAGTACTAGTGATGGTGGAATATCGCCTTGATGGCTCTAGCATGAATATGTTCAGACAGTATGTTAGAAATCCTCAAGGGTTCTCTTTCATCCGCAAGACTTCCATGCAGTTGGCTCCCACTGCCAAGCGTAGATTCATAGAAGCGGTACACTACGTGGCAGACAGCATGCTGATGAAGAATTCACATTTTATTCAGGAATCCCCTCGGAAGTGGTTAACTATTGCGGCTATCCCTTTCGGAATGGCGCTTTATGCTTATATCCGTTATAAAACCAGAAATGTATCATGATTAGTATTATCGTTCCTGTCTATAACGTAGAAGCATATCTTCCACAGTGTCTGGATTCTTTAATAGGACAAACCTATAAGGATATTGAGATTATCTGTGTAAATGATGGAGCTACCGATGGGTCTTTAAAGATTCTGGAAGAATATGCAGCAAAGGATGATAGAATTCATGTATTCACTCAAGATAATCAAGGAGTTTCTGCTGCAAGGAATTTAGCCATTGATAAGACTCATGGGGAATGGATGATGTTTGTGGACAGCGATGACTGGATGGATCTAGATGTATGTGAAAAACTAATGGAAAAAGCCACTCCAGACTTAAATTTAGCCTTTTTCCCATATATACGAGAGTTTAACAACTCTTCTGAGCCAAAATATATTTTAGGGAATCAGGAAAAGACTTTTGTAGGTAAAGAATGTGAAGAACTACAGATAAGGCTGATTGCCCCTATTGAGGATGGAAAGATTTATCCAGATAAACTAAACAGCTTTACAACACTGTGGGGAAAATTATACAAAACTGACATTATTAAAGAAAACAAATTGACCTTTATTCCTTTAAAAGAAATAGGAACAGGAGAAGATTTGCTCTTTAATGTTCAGTATTTTAAGTTTATAACTAAGGCCATTCTTTTCCCTTCTATATATTATCACTATAGAAAAAACAATGTGACATCTGTCACTAAATTATACAAAGCCGATTTATATGAGAAATGGGAAAATTTAGCATCCTTAGTTAAAGTTGAGATTCTAAAATACCGAAATCCCATCATAGAAGCTTTTCTTCACTATAGGACAGCTTTGTCCATTGTAGGTTTAGGTATAAATGAGACTTTTTCCAATAATTCAATATGTAAGAAACATAAAGCAATTAATAGGATATTGAAAAATACGAATATTCATACTGCATTGCTAAAATTGCCTTTAAATTCTTTACCTTTGCATTGGAAAATATTTTTCACATTGGCAAAATATAGACTGTCCATAGGAGTTATGACAGCCTTGCAAGCCATTAAATTTATAATAAGTAGATAAATCATGTTTGATTTCGTTCCTGTTGAAAATTATACACATTACTTTGATATAGGAGTTTTAATACTCATTCTAATAGCTTTCTGGCAATGTTCACAAGGAAGTATACTTCGAAAAGATGTATCAGAGTTGAATGCTACTTGGGGATTTGTCATTGCTATTATACTCATTCTATACATGGGCCTTAGACCTGTGGGCGTTGGTCTATTTGGAGACTCAATGATGTATGCAGCCGAGTTTAGACGATCGGCGCTAGAACCTATAGGCTGGGAATGGACTAGAGAATGGTTCTTTTATAACATGGTGCGGTTTACCTCTCATTTTATTGATGTCCATGCTTTTTTTGTATTATGTGCAGCACTATACATATTACCACTTTGGTTAGCTTCACATAGAATTTTCAAGAATTACTCATATATTCCATTCTTAATTTTCCTTAGCATGTTCACATTTTGGAACTATGGAGTTAATGGAATTAGAAATGGAATTGGTGCATCTTTTATAATTTTAGCTATGACATACGTAGAAAATATTCCTGTTATGATTACTCTATGCTTCATAGCTACCGGATTTCATAGCTCTGTATTTTTGATGATAGGAGCAGGAATAATAGCCTGGTTCATAAAGAATAGCAATATTTATGTAGCGGGATGGATTATTTGTGTCATAGCATCCTATTTCTATGGGGAGACTATTCAGTCTTATCTAGGTGGAATAGGTTTTGGAAGTGACGAACGGTTTACTAGATATGTAACCACATCTGCTGAAGAGTTCCTACGTGGAGAAGGTGTAGCTGTAATAACTGGGTTCCGTTGGGACTTCCTTGCATACAGTTCCATGGGCGTTCTTGTGGGGTGGTATTTTATCTATAGAGAGAATTTTAAAGATGAGTACTATAAATGGATATACAATTCGTTTTTAATAACCAATGCATTCTGGGTATTGATTATTCGTGCCATTTATTCTAATCGATTTGCTCAAATTTCATGGTTCATTATGCCACTAGTACTGATATATCCATTTATGAAAAAAAGATTTTGGCTAAATCATGAAAAGATGCTAGGCTATACCATACTTGTTTTCTATGCATTTGCATTCTATTCCAATATCCTAAAATAGATTCACATGGCCATAGAAAACTCTCAGAAATATTTTCAAGGAATAGATGTTTTCAAATTTATGTGTGCATTGCTTATTGTATTCATGCACACATATTGCCATGATTATGGCCAATTAGGAAAGTGGTTTCATCAGGTTATAACCACTATAGCCGTGCCTTACTTTTTTATCGTATCAGGTTTTTTCTTCACGAAAGGATTGTTAAGAAATCAAGACATAAAAACATATCGGAATAAATACCTGAAAAGAGTAACTCTGATGTATATATTTTGGTCTATCATAACTCTTCCTATATCATGGTTCGTAGTAATAGCCAAAGGACATCCTGATTATTCTTTATTTATGAAAATTATATACCAATTAAGGTTATTCTTTTTTACAGGAAGTATTGGCATCTACTGGTATATATTGGCATTGATTTACAATAGTATTATTTTATACGTTGCTTTTAAGTATAAGAAGGATTTGATATTATATTTAGCTTCCATTCTTTTTTTCATCATTGGAGTCATGTATGATTCTCCGTATAATGATGGAAATGTTCTGTTTGAGTCGATCCATGTAGTCTTTGGTTCAGAGCGTAACTTCTTAAATGTTGGCCTACTCTATATGGCAATTGGCTATTTTATAGCTAAACACAAGTTAAATTATAACAACTACTTCATTTTGGCATTAATAGCATTAGCTATAATTATACGTTCACTTGAATTTAAATATGTCCATACTAACATAGGTCAAGCATTTATTGCATTATTTCTATTCCTTTATTCCTTAAAATTTTACAATAAGTATTTAAAGGATGTGCCAAAATCACTCAGGGAATTAAGTACAGCAATATATCTTGAACAATTTCCTTTTATTCTATTATTTGATTTCTATTTAAAGAAAGGGACTTTGCTTGATTTTAGCTTAACCCTTATGTTCTGTATAACTTTATATTACCTTCTAAAGAAAGTCTTACCAAAGAGATATATCTCGATTATTTATGGCTGTTAAAATAAAATGATTTTATGAACAATTTATCAGAATCTCAACAAGCATTATTACGCGTATTTAAGCAGTTTGCCCAGTTCTGCAAAGATAATGTCTTAACTTATTATGCTGCTTACGGTACGATGATTGGTGCTATACGCCATCAAGGATTCATACCTTGGGATGATGATATCGATGTATTTATGTTTCGTAAAGATTACGATAGATTTGTCGAGTTGAGAGATACCATAAAAGACAATCGGTTTAAAATTTCAGTCTATGTTGACGGAATTAGTCCCTACCCCTTTGCCAAGTTCTATACAACAGAGGGCACAATTTGGGAATACAGTCAGTTCCCTTTAATTATTGGCCCCTGGATTGATATCTTCCCTATAGATGAAGGGGATATGGATGATGAAAAGGCTAATAAAGCACTGGAAAGATTCCACTATACCATGTGGAAATACCGCAAGTCGGTAGCTTACGCATCTTGGGGAGAAATTGTTAGAGATTTCTTACACCTAGATTTTATGAATGGTGGAATGAAACTGGTAAAGAAAGTTAGATATGCTCCTTTCAAAAAAAAATACATCAAAGAGATAGACACCCGTCTGGATGAGATCCGTTCCATAAAAGGCAAGACATTAAGATGCTATAGCACCGCATTAACAAATGAAGTATTTGAAAAGTCATGGTTTGAAAAAGCCATAAGTGTTCCTTTTGAAGACACAACCATATACGTCCCTAGTGGCTACCATGAATTCCTCACAGCTTTATATGGTGACTATATGCAGCTTCCTCCAGTTGAGAAACGAGTGAATCATCCTGCATATTTTACTGACTTGAATCATACATTGACTCGAGAGGAAATACTAAAAGAGCATAAAGATTTATTAGTGGAAAAAAAATCCATGCCTCTTAAAGTTCTGTGGGATGAAATTATCCACCGAGCTAAAGGGTGGCCTAGACCAAGACCTAAGAAGAAGAAATAATAGTGTCTTTCAATCATAATTATAATAATATCAATTTTTGCATGGATATTATTTCACACATATATAATTAAACAATGAATCAACTATCACTAAAAGAAATCCAAGAAGTTCTATTAAGGATAATGAAATACGTTCATGAGTTTTGTGTCGAAAATAACATAAAATATACTCTTGATTCAGGTACACTCATAGGTGCAATTAGACATAAAGGTTATATTCCTTGGGATGACGATATAGATATCGCTATTCCTAGGCCTTATTATGATAAATTTGTGAAAACTTTTAAAGACACTGATGAGTTTAAATTATTTGCATCTGAAAGAAAAAACAGTTTTATTAACTACGCACGGGTGTGCGATATCAAAAATACCATAGGAGATTACCATACACCTTGGACTAAAGAAGATGTGGGTATATGGATTGACGTTTTTCCAATTGATGGTGAGGCAGATGATAAAGAAACATGGGAGAAAGAAGTACATAAACTGATTCGTTATAGATATTTTATGTATTGTGGACGTCTTTCATATACAAAGTTCAAAAAAGATGTTTCAATTACTGAAAATCTAAAAACTTTAATAAAAAAATTTTGCTTTTGGTGGATTAATCCATATTTAGTGAATAAAAGATATAAAAAGTTACAAACATCACACGATTTCAACAACTCAAGTTATTGTGGAGAAATGTCATTCCTAAATATGTGGGGTAAAAAAAGGATGCCTAGAGAATGGTATGATTGCGAATACATTCTGCAATCATTTGAAGATACAGAATTTTATATTATCTCAGAATACGATAAGGTGCTTAGGCAATTATATGGTAACTATATGGAATTACCACCTGAAAAGGATAGAGTTGCAGGACATAGCAAGTTTGTTCAATTCTACTGGAAAAACCATTAAGATAATTTCATTTTATATTAAAAAATAGAACCATGAATATCGCATTACTTATTGCCGGTGGATCTGGTAACCGTATGGGACAAGATATCCCTAAACAATTTATGCACGTCGATAATTGTCCTATCATCATTCACACCATGTTGGCATTTCAGCGGCATCCTGATATCAGTGCCATTGCTGTAGTATGCCTGAAAGGATGGGAAACTGTGCTTCAGTCGTATGCTAATCAGTTTAATGTCACTAAACTGAAATGGATATTTCCAGGTGGTGATACTGGCATGGAATCCATACACAACGGAATTTACGGTTTGAAAGAAGCCGGTTGTGATGATGAGGACCTAGTACTTATTCACGATGCTGTTCGTCCTCTCTTGAACCAAGATATTATAAGTAGCAATATCGCTATTTGTAAGGCTTATGGATATGCTATTACAGGTATAAAATGTAGAGAGGCTATTCTTGAAAGCGAAGATGGTTTTACTACAAACACAAGTATTCCTAGGGACAAACTTATTCGCACCCAGACCCCTCAGACATTCAGGCTGGGTAATATCATCCAAGTACATGAAGAAGCCAAACTAAAAGGCATTACAAATAGTGTAGCCTCTTGTACACTTATAGCTGAAGTAGGTGGCCGTGACATGCATATAGTTCCAGGTTCTGAGAAGAACATAAAAATTACCACAGTGGAAGATCTTGAAATTCTTAAAGCTTTAATGCATACAAATAAGGAAAACTGGTTAAAATAGGACTTTGCATTTTTAGTAATAGGTTTTGGATTATTTATGAAAAAAATTGTTCTGTTCATAGTACTAATAAGCACATCCATTCTCTCTTCTTGCCAAACTGAAGATTTTATGGAAGAAATTCAGCTGGAACAAGACTCTATTCCTGAAGTTGAAGATGTCGTTATTAAAATAGAAAAATATATGAAGCAGAACTCGTCTGGTTCTGTTCAAGGAGCATCATGTTACGGAGACTATCTTTTCCAGTTTCAAGATCATAATGCCAACGTCTATATTTACAATTTGAAGGAGAAATCATTTATCGAGAAAGTAGCAATGGAGCCAATATCTCTTAATCATTGCAACAATGTGTCATTTAGTAATATCTTCTATGAAAAGGGTGATGAATTCCCATTACTCTATGTAAGTGGTAGTGGTTCTGGGACTTACAATCAGGTTCAAGTTTATCGAATTTTCCACAATAATAATATCTTTTCTTTTGTAAAAGTACAGAATATAACATTCCCAAAAGGTAACGATACAAATCATATGTTTTGGGCTCAAGTGATGTTAGATAACGAAGAAGGCTATATGTATGTCTTATCCAAAAAGAAAAGCGAAGGTGGTACTTTTATATCAAAATTTGATGTGCCTTCTATCGATAACCCAAATGTAAACTTAATAGATGATGATATAATAGAACAATTTGAAGTAACGAATTCTAAGCATAAGCAAGGTGCTGTCATACATAAAGGATTTCTTTATATTTTGTATGGAGTCCCTGCATGGGGCGACACAAACTATTTTCGGGTAATTGATCTTGTCAATAAGGATGATTACATGACTATTAATATTTCGGAAATGGGATTTAATCAAGAATTTGAGGGATTGACAGTATATAACGATATGCTGATAGCGCCTACCAACGGTTCTGGGATATTTTCCATAAAATTATACTTAAAATAATTTGACTAATATTAAAAGGCGGTAAATTCACACAATTTTAAATAGTGATGATTGGCTCTTCAATTTTATCTCTTTTATCAGTAGACTAAACAATATATTGACTGATATGATATATATCTTTGCTGATTAATGGACTTATCCTATTTTAACTGGAATCTATAAAAAACCTAGGATATTATAAAGTTATATTTAAATAACAAATAAAACTTCTGTATAAAATAATTTAACTAAATATTATGCAAGCAATAATACTGGCTGCCGGAATGGGGCGCCGCCTTGGTGAATATACTCAGCACAATACAAAATGTATGGTTCCTGTCAATGGAATACCATTAATAGACCGCTTGTTAGCGCAACTGGAAAAAATAGATTTGGAAAGAGTTATTATAGTGGTAGGATATGAAAGAGAGAATCTTATATCACATATAGAAAACATCCACCCAAATCTGAAGATAGAATTTATTACAAATCCCATCTACGACAAGACTAACAACATCTACTCTCTTGCATTAGCTAAAAAGCAATTGCAGGAAGATGACACTTTACTTATAGAAAGTGACTTAATATTTGATGATGGAATGTTTGATTTACTATTAAACAACCCATTTCCAAATTTGGCTTTGGTAGCTAAGTATGAATCATGGATGGACGGAACAATGGTCCGTATAGATGAGGATAATAACATCATCAATTTCATTCCTAAACAGGCTTTTAAATATAAGGATGTAGATTCTTATTATAAAACGGTCAACATCTATAAATTCAGCAAGGATTTTTCTACTCAAAAGTATGTTCCTTTCCTAGAAGCTTACAGCAAGGCTGTGGGTAATAATGAATACTACGAAAATGTACTGCGTATCATCTCTTTTTTAAATAGTCACGACTTAAAAGCTTTGCCTATAACCAGTGAAAAATGGTATGAAATAGATGACAAGCAGGATCTTGATATCGCAGAAGCCATATTCGCCGATGAAAAAGATCTTCTGCGAAAGTTCTATGGTAGATATGGAGGTTATTGGCGTTTTCCACAGATTCTGGATTATTGTTATTTGGTTAATCCATATTTCCCTTCTTCTGGTATAGTAGATGAGATGCAAGCTAATTTTAAGACTTTGCTAACTGAATATCCATCAGGAATGAAAGTCAATACTCTATTGGCCAGCAAATGTTTCGGGGTAAAAGAAGAATACATTATTCCTGGTAATGGTGCTGCTGAACTTATTAAAGCATTGATAGAAAATTTGGATGGGACCATTGGAATTACCCGTCCTACATTTGAAGAATACCCTAATCGTATAGATTCTAGCAGACACGTCACTTTTATTCCAGAAGACATCAATTATCGTTACACAACTTACGATTTAATAGAATTCTTTTCAAAGAATCCAGTGAAATCCCTCCTTCTAATTAACCCAGATAATCCATCAGGAAACTTTATTCCAAAATCAGATATACTGGTACTTGCAGATTGGGCAGAGAAGCATAAAACTCGGTTAATTGTAGATGAAAGCTTTGTGGACTTCAGCGATGACTATGAGCAAAATAGTTTATTGGATGATAAGATCTTGGAAACATACCCACATCTTATAGTGATGAAGAGTATTTCTAAGTCTTATGGAGTTCCAGGTTTAAGACTAGGTGTCATGTGTACTGCAGATAAGGACCTTATTTCCAAAATGAAAAAACAAGTATCCATTTGGAATCTAAATTCATTTGCAGAGTTCTTCATGCAGATTTTCACCAAACATGAAAAGGACTATAAACTAGCTTGTGCTAAATTTATAGAAGAAAGAAAGAGTTTTGAAAAAGGTTTGCATTCTATTTCATATTTAAGAGTGATGCCTACACAGGCAAATTACTTCCTTTGTGAAGTTTTACCTCCTTATACAGCAAATGAAATAGTGATTAAACTCTTAAAAAAGTTCAACATCCTCACACGAGATTGTAGCTCTAAAGTGGGCTTAGATGGAAAACAATATATGCGAATAGCCATAAGAAACCATGAGGATAATGAAAAACTGATTGCTGCATTCAAAAAAATAGATAATTAAATAACTTATTTATTCCTTTTATTATCATGAAAACGTTCAGTTTTAATTTAATAAATAGTTTAAACATATCTCCTGCCACATGCATGGAATGGATAAAAGACAGTTTCAGCAAAAAAGGACAAGCACTTTTACCTCCCAAAATAAGTATTCATCCTCAAGGAGATGATTTCTTTAATACTATGCCTGTCATTCTCCCTTATGAAAAAGAGAAACAATATTATGGAGTAAAGGTGGTTCATAGGATTGCAAATGCTACACCTAGTATCGGAGGGGACATTTTACTCTACGATGCTAAAACTGGCGAACTACTTGCCATGATGGATGCAGATTGGATTACAATGATGAGAACAGGTGCTGTAGCAGCATTTGCTACTAAATTATTTAAAAAGAGCAATGCACACTATTACGGTTTCTCAGGACTTGGCAATACTGCTAGAGCTACAGCACTTTGTCTGTTAGAATCAGAACCTAATATACCTCACAAATTCTTATTGTTGCGATACAAAGATCAAGCAGAGAAGTTTATAGAACGATTTAGCAAATATCCAAATGTAACATTTGATATTGTCAATGACGTTCAAGACCTAATTTCATCATCTGATGTATTGTACCACTGCGTAACAGCATCCCCTAATCTTGTTTGCGAAAATGACGAAGTTTATAAAGAAGGTTTATTATTAGTCCCAGTACATACCCGTGGATTCCAAAATTGCGACTTGTTCTTCGATAAAGTGTTTGCTGATGATACTGGTCATGTAAAAGGTTTTAAGTATTTTGATAAATTCCGCTATTTTGCAGAACTTTCTGATGTTTTAACCGGAAAAGACAAAGGAAGGACTTCCGATAAAGAAAGAATCATAAGTTATAATATAGGCTTAGGCCTACACGATATTGTATTTGCATCACGTATCTATGAGCAATTCAAGGATAAAGCCAACAATATTAATATAGAAAAGCCTAATGTTAAGTTTTGGGTGTGAAACTATTCAAAAAACTACTATTTTAATATGATACAATTTAAACGTTTTCTTGTTTTTCCTGTTTACCTATTAAATTTTATCCAATATATTATTGGCGGTAAAACATATTACCCAGAAAAAAAACAGAAAAGTAAGATTGTGATTCTGAAAGATCAGATATTTAATTATATAAGATACGGAAAAGTTGAGCGATATTATTACATGTATGGCTTGGATGTTTTAAGAGGTAGTGATTATAGTGCTTATGTTAATTATGTTCCCTTCATGAAAAGAAGAAACTATTTGAACTATGAAAGCCACCCATATAACAATAGTTGTGCTATTTTAAGAAATAAATTTTATTTTGCTGTAGTTGCAAAAAGTCTTAATATCCCAACTCCAAAAATTTTATTTTATTATCTCAATTCAAAACTTTATCGTATAGAGGAAGGTAATACCTCTTTGATTGAATCAACTTTTGAGGATATAATTAAACTTGAAAACAATACTTTGTTTTGCAAACAAGTTGACGGTGAATGTGGTGAAAATGTGTTTAAATTGAGAATTTTTGAACATCAATTGTATGTAAAAGATAAGAGAATAGAACCTGCGGAGCTAGAGTTATTAATAAAACAAGGCAATTACATATTTCAGGAAGCTATCGAACAGCATAAAGAAATGTCTATGTTAAATCCTAGTTCTATAAACACAATGAGACTTATAACTATCAGGAATAAAGAAGGAGGAATCTCATTATTCCCTTCTATATTACGTATTGGAACGAACGGATCCTTTGTTGATAACACATCACAGGGGGGTATTGCTGTAGGCATAAACATGGAAACTGGGAAATTATTAAAATATGGTTTTCAAAAACCGGCTTTTGGTACAAAAGTTGAAAGCCATCCAAACTCAAATATAAATTTTTCTAATTTTTTAATTCCATTTTTTCAACAAGCAGTTCAATTAGCTCTTTATTTCCATTCCTTCTTATCTGATATACATTCAATTGGTTGGGATATAGCCATAACAGAAAATGGTCCTACTTTCATTGAAGGTAATGACAATTGGGAAATAAATGGCCCTCAAGTGTGTCATGGAGGATTAAAGAAATTAATTAAAGAATATATGGATCTATAAATAAGATCCGTTTAAAATAGTCATAAAAACTAAATCTATGAGCATCATATTACATTTTAAAGAGATATCATATAAATTCTTTGCAAATTATTGGAAAAGACGTAAATTGGATAAAACTCGAAGAATGTTAATAAACAAACATAGTGCAGATTTCATTCCAAGCAAAAATATAAAGTTAAATACAAAAGAAAAAGAATTATTAAAAAAACAATGGAGTGATTTAGAACCAAATATCTATTTTGAATGGTATGCATTTTATAAAGCATTTGACTTATTTGATCCTAAACTGGTAGCCTTAGATATTTATTATTATGATATCATTGATCGTCTGAACCCTCAGAACATAAGGTATCCTGCATATAATAAATTATATTATCCAATATATTTCTCAAGCATCAAACAACCTAAAACTCTTCTTAGAAGAACACATGGTATATACTTCGATGAAAATAATAACATCATAGAGCTTAGTGATGTAAAGAAAAAATACAATGATTTAAAAGTCTGCTTTATAAAACCAACCAAAGATTCATATGGTGGCCGAGGTGTAAAAAAAATAGATCCAAGCAGCTTCTCATTTGAACAGTTAGAAAAAGAATATCCATCAGATTTTCTTATTCAAGAAGCATTGAGACAATCTAAAAAGACAGCAATATTTAATCCAGATTCTGTTAATACATTTCGCATATCGACATTATACTTAAATGGCTGTGTTACATGTTGTAGTACTTATCTAAAATTTGGGCAAAAAGGAAGTTTTGTTGATAATTTAACAAGTAATGGATATGCAGTCGGAATAGACCCTGATGGACATTTTAGAGATTTAGCTATTGATTATCATGACGGATTTATCCCAACGCCCGATAAAATTGTGCAACAGACACGTGAAGGACTTTGTTTCAAAGATGTTTATATTCCCGAAGTTAAATCTGCTATTGAATTCGCAATGAATAATCATGTTAAGTTCTTTCCTGAATTAGGATTTATTGGTTGGGACATTGCCCTAAATGAAAAGGATGAACCAGTGATGATAGAAGCAAATGTAAAATTCCCAGAAATAACTACACCTCAATTACTATTTAGACGTTCTGCTTTTGATGACAGAGTTGATGAAGTCATTACTTATGTAAAAAGTATTAAAATTTAATATTGAATAATAAGTTCATGTAATTAAAATAACTATTTTATTAACTCATTTTTGTTATCACTAATTATTTCATTCCTTATGTGATTCACAATTGTTCTATATAAGTAGTTTTTCATCTCCCTGCTTAATTTTTTAAAAAAAACTTTATTCATATAATAGAAGATATTAGATACAATTATCCGTTTGGGAGTGTAATTCTCTGTAGAACCAGGCCTATATTCTTGTTAGTAAAGTACTTTCAGACCCACTTTGGGATAGGACTTTGCCAATAGAAAGACATCCCATTACTTTAATGAACCATTTGTTCAAGCTATTCAAAACAAAGATGCCGTAAAAGTTTATACCCTCTGCCTAGAAAAAGTGAATACAAATGGGCTTTTGAGAAATAATAATGACAAAGACTAACCCTCGAAAAACTCCCTAATGCCAATTTGAACTTGTTTGTTACTAATACAAGCATAATAACTTGTTTTTATATAATACAAGCTCATCAACTTGCAAAAAAAGGACTATATCTTCTTAATGAAGCAATTTTTACTTACTTTTGCTGCATAAAACTATCATCCTCAGGGATAACAAAAGAGCTACTTTACAGACAACAAAGAAAGAAAAGATATGAAAGGAAAGAATGTTTTTAAAAAAGACGAGATTAAAAGAATAGCGGAATTAATCAGGCTGCGTTGTATGGCCAATAGGGAGGAACAAAAGCAGATTAGAGCCGAAATGAGAAGTTTAGGCTTTTATGGCTTTGATGACTTTGGTGTTTATGATATGACTGAAGAAAAGTTTTACAAGCTCATAGAATCGGGAAGAATAAAGGTTTCTGATAGCAAGACTGCAGTATCCTCTACTGCTCTACATACATCACAAACAGCCCCCAAGGTTACCACTAAGATGAAAGCAGGATTAGAGGCATGGAGTGGCAAAGATCCATACGTCTTGATTCTTGGAACATTCCCAGGCGAAAAGTCATTATCTGTCCAAGCATATTATCAAGATAAATCTCATAATTCTTTCTTCAAGATTATGGAATGTCTATTTGAAAGAGAAAAGAATATGACCGATAAAGAATTTCTCTTCAGCCATCATATATCTCTATGGGATTGTATGAAAGAAGCAGATAGGGAGGGTAGCCTCGATACTAGCATAAAAGACTATGTGCCAAATGAAATCGAGAAGTTTTTATTCCTCCACCCTACAATAACAACGATTATCTTAAATGGTACTGGCAAGACCACACAAGTATTTGAGAAGAACTATTCTATAGCTGATTTAAGTCAGAAATATAAGATCCTTTCTTTGCCATCAACCTCTAACTCAATGGCTATTACCTTTGAAGAAAAGCTAAAAAGCTGGAGCGTGGTCAAAGACATCATCAACAATATCAATAAATAACTGTCACTTTTTTCAAATCAGAAATTAAAATGTTTTGAAATCTGATTATGCCAGCAAATAATTTTTTAAGCTGGTATAAAAAGAAGAATAAGGCATTTTAAACATCATTAAATAACTATCAATCTCCTGTTATGAGGTATTTGTGAGAGGGAGAGAAATAAAATTTAAACAATAATGGCGCGCCTATTTAAGACGCGCCATTATTGTTAACGTTCTTTACGTACTCCCTTAAATGGAGTCCCATCCTCTTTGACGCCAATAAAACGTCCAGTGTCAGCATCTCTCTTAACCCATTGCCCTGTTTTTGGGTTAAATGCCTGAGAGCGTCTACGAACTGAACCATTACGATGCCCATCTCCCTTGGGTGGATTTGTAGCCATTGTTTCCTTTTATTTTAAGAGCTTTCGAATTATACAGCCGAAAGCAACGCTGCTTTATTATAAAAGCAATTGCTATGCCAAAGTCATTGAACTGACTCCTTAATTAGTAAGGAGAAAAACTGCCCGAAAAAAAAGATAATTTATGAATCTCTCCTTTCTACCGACTCTTTAATAGATTCTGGTAAACTTTCGTACAAAGAACTAATTTCTTTAGGCTCAGTTATCAATCGTTCAGTGATAATATTTAAAAGACGCATAAGCATTACTGCTGTATTCTTATCATCTACATCAAATGAAATCATTCCAGGATGAACAGCTTTATTACCAACTACACGAACTACATCTAATGCTTGTTGCACAGATTGTGGTAAACCTTTCTTTACAAGAGCACCAATATTTTTGTTTATATCTCTATCCGTTTCACCTAATTCATTGCACAGTCTATCAATAGCTAAACGTAACAATGCACATGCAGCTCTTGGAGACTTATTATATATTAAACCTGCTTCATTATAAAGTTGCAATACACTTTCTGGCATATCGCCGTTCGGTTCTTCCGCTACAATATCTGGATATACATATTCATCGTTAATCCATATAATCTTCTTTCCACAATTAACACATCGTGCAATATGAAGTTCATTTTTTAATTCTTGGCCAGCATGTGTTAAAACCACCTGTTTGTCTTCATTATGATGGTGAAAACTAAAAGTCATCAATGAAAGTGTATGACAATGTGGGCAAGTAAAAGATCGTCTATCTCTTTCTGGAGCAACATATTTTTGATTCATACTCTATAATAATTAATCTTTTTATTTACATAGTTTCCAGTATTTCACTCAACTTATTCATTAAAGGTTCAAACTGATTCCGGCTTATTAATCTGAACACATTAGCATAATCTGTATAAGCTACCACATCATGTCGTTTAACCCCTACTTCATAATCATATATCTTCTGTAATGCTTCATCAAGCGAAGTGTAACGTAATTCCTCATAGTCTTTCACCCCATAATCAGGTTTGAAAGGTTTAAGTTCAACTCCATTCTCTAAACCTTCCATATGAACACACCTACAAGCACATCTAGTAAGATGAGCTACACCATTTTCATCCTTATACACCCACAAATTATCATCCATCTGTATATGGTATTTCGACTTATAGGACTTATCTTCAGTCTCATAGCGTATTTCAACTCTATTGTTACGTCCTAAAAGTAGACGGCATTTATTTCCGAAATTTTCAATCTGGCCATAGAGTTCCTTTATAGCCTCCTCCACAGCTATAAGCTCATTCCGATACACCTGTGCTTCTTCCTCATAATGAGATAAAGGGTGTATTAAAGGATGGAGAAAGGACTTTATAGTCATAATATGAGTAACATTCTCTCCTATCTTCTGAAACAGGTCGATTAATGCCCCCACCCGTTTGGTCAATTTATACCCTGGTATCAACGAATAATCATCACTTAAAAATAGTTCTTTAGGCAAATGCTTATCACTAATCAATTCTTCCAAGGCTTTCCTGAAATAGTTGGCTGCAGCTGGTAAATCCACATTTCGATGGTCATGCAAATATTCTTTAGCCTTATCATATTCTGATGTTCCTTCAGACAAAATAGGGATAGTAAACGACAAATTGTTAACTTGTTTAGGCAAAGAATACAAGTTTACAAACTTCCACTTCCTTTTTTGTTTATTGGTAAGATAGTTCTTTGCAAAAAAATACCAAGAACGATCGTAGGTAGCCATAATAATTTGGAAATCTTTAAATTCATTCTCAAGGATTTCCATGATAGCCCATCTATTAGAAGAATCGATACCAATAAAAATGTCATCTAAGAACATCAAATGTAACTCCTTGCCTGGATTGGCTTTTAATGCTGCTAAATATAGGCAGATAGCTACAGCTGAAAGTCTTGCTTCATTTAATCCTTCAGTAAATTCTTCAATTAAGGTATTTCCGCTAGATATTTTCAACCTTAAGTCTTGAACCAGGCTCCAGTTTTCTTTACCTAGAGTACCGTAATTTAAAGACATAGGTTTTAAGTCATACTCTATTTGTAGATTAAAATTGACAAAATACTTTGTTAGAAAATGGTTCACCACTGTAAACAAATTGCCCAATACAGACCTTAATATCCTTTCAAATTCATTAAGTTTCTGAAGACCACGCTGGTGTTTTAACTCCTTGCGATTATGAACATTAAATATATTTAAATTGATTTCTTCCCATTCTAAAGATAAGGAATTATTTAATCCCTGATCAGTAGCAATATGATCTTTGAGGAGGTGATTTATAAAGAATGTAAACAGGTTTGGATTGTGTTCCTCATACAAATACACTTTTAATAAATCCTTATAAGTTAGAAATCCTTTCGTCAATGCTAATGCCTTCAGAAATGAAGTATCAGCAATATTTGTGTTGTCCACACCTTCTGCAAATCTATAGTCTATGACATGATCTATCTCTCCCGTAGAATCAATGAGATCTCCTATACTAAGCATCACTTCACCAACATCCCCTGCTGGTTTATAGCGGTTATTTACATATTCTACCTGTGTATAAAAGCTCTGAATGAAATCATTTAGCGACTTATACAAAGATGTTTTTCCACTGCCATTTTCTCCATAAATCAGCAAGTTCTCACCTTTCTCCAGAGAAAAGGTCAAACGGTCATAGTAAGCACGTGAGTTTTCTATTTCAATCTTAGTAATCCTCTTCATTATTTTTCATTTGATCCCATTACACCCTGAGCAGCTATCAACTCTGCCTTCAAACCGCTAACTTCATTAATAATGCGATGATATACCTTTGAAATAAAGTTATCCTTTACTTCTTCTGTTGCTCCATTTATATTTTCTAGCAATGCAGCCTTATCAATTAAGCTAACGCACTGATATTCAAATAATTTATGATAGAATAATTCTTCTGTCATCCAATCTAAGACATTGGAAAAGAAACGACTCTGAATATAGTCCCTAGTCTTTGTATATGCCATCACCTTATCGAAAACTTCCTGTTTCGATAATAAGATATATGGTATTATTATATCTTTTAGATTGGTAACAGAAACATTCCTAATCTGGAAATCATATTCTCTATAAACATGACTACTTCGTAATATTGCAGCAACATAATTCGGAATAATTCCCAAACGATTAATTTTGCAACCATAATACGCTTCCAAATTCATAGGAGTCACATATTCTATTTCTATTCTTTCTTTAGACTTATTGTCACGCTTTATATAAAAATCTATATTCGATAATTTCTCTATACTATTTCCTTCGAAGGATACCAAGTCCACAATATCTCCAAGCCGAGCTTCAACCATCTCAGAAACTTCTTTCTTATACTGTGTACGAAAGTCATCAACATGCTTGTTAAAATCCTCCACACTTATGTCCGATGACATCATATTGAAAAGATTCTTTAGCTGAATCCGAATCTCTTTCTTGTTGTTACATAAACTATTCCTATCAAGCCCTTTGAGAAAATGCCAGAGAGCATAAAAACCTTGCTGAGTTCGTCTGTAGTTCTCCATTCCAAAAATTTCGTCTAAAGTTTGGGTGAGAGATTTATCATTACCATCTTTATCATCAGTCAATAGGGCCTTTAAATTGCTAATAAATGTAAATTCGAGATTATTTATAGCGGCAACAAATGCATCTTTTTTTTCTGCATTTTCTAGGAGTTTTGAAACATCACCTTTCGAGCGAAGACGTATAGCAATACGCCCTCCTATTTTATATATATCCAATGGCCCTTTTTCTGATATATCATGTTGGTTCTTTTCTAGAAAATTGAAGTAAGAAAGTACCGTATAATTGTTCTCGTTCTCCATGCGTGTATTTGCTTTTCGCATATAGAACCAACCTGCATTATTCTTATAAGAAGTCTTAATGGTATCAATCAGTCCTCTGTCTAAATAGGAATTCCACATCTCAAATGTATCATCCTTGATAGGATAAGGTTTGTTATTTAGACGGATAAATAAATCCAAGGGCTCAAAATCTGGATTATTCATTTCGTTTATCTCTATAATCCATAAATCAAAGTCAGTAATTTTATCCTGCAGATCTTCATCTAACTCTGTAAACTTTTTACCATTTAGATTTGTTAAAATACTATCTTTTAACAGTAAAGGAAAACTATCTTTTTTCGATTTTGCCATCTCACCTTCCTCATTCAAATATTCCTTGCCTAGATAAGCAAGAATGCTAAGAATGCGCTGTTGCCCGTCTATTACCTCCCAAACACCATCTTCATGCTTAAAGATGAAAATGGGTGGAAGTTTAATTCCTAGCAAAAGACTTTCTATAATCTCAGATGATTTTTTTCTATTGATAACTTCCTCACGCTGGTATGGGGGACGTATAAGGAAACGTTTGCGACCCATTTCACGACAGATATCGTTAATAGTGTATGTAATGGGTTCTGGCTTATTGATACGTAGTTCCTGATAGTTGGTAGTTTCATCTCCTTTTGTCTGACTTAATTCACGGTTTCTCTGCTTAAAATGTTCATTAGTTTCTATATACAGGTTTTTATTGATTCCATAAGCGTTCTCTAAATGATTGGCTATCAGTTCATATCTGTCAACAATTTGTTGTGAAAACGAACTTCTATCCATTTTAAAAACCCATAAGTTGTCTAAGATATGGATGGCAAATTCTGCCAATTCTTCCGACTTCTTTTCCGGCAATTCTATGCCATTATCTTCTAAAATGGAGAATGCCCAAAACAAAACTTCTGACATCAGTCTGTTATACGGAACCTCAGTGTTATCTACTTTCACACGAATTTCATCTAAAAGATTCAACTTCTTTTCAAAAGAAACAAATAAGTCCTCAAACTGCTCTGGTTTAATCTGGGATGACAACAAGTCATAGTACTTGTCAGTAACCTTCTGCTTAGCTATTGAGTAGTATTTAATAGGAATCTTGTGTATGACTAATAGCTGCCGTATCTTTTGAAGCGATACCTCAACTTTTTTATTTTCATATTTAAAGAGTCTATCAAATTGTTCATGAAACTTCTGATTCTTTAACTTCTCTTTAAAAAACGAATTCAGGTCGTCATCAAAATAAATAGCTTTCTCTATTTCAACATTTTTAAGAGGTGTAATACCTGAATTATAACGCTTAAATATCTCCTGTTTAACGGAGTCAACATCCTGTTGAGTTAACCCATCGTCTGAGGCAAAACTAAATTCTATCAAACGCAATTTAGTATCTAGAAAATCAGTCTTGAGCCGGTCTGACAATGAACTGAATGTTTTTTTACCTATATTAAGCACATCTAATTTCTTTAAGCCTGCTTTGCTTAGACGGAGTTCACCTCGTATAAATCTCAGTATCGTTTCATAGCGCTGTCTACCATCTATGATTTCCACACCCTTTTTACTTCGGAAAAAAATAAGTGGAGGAATCTCTGTTCCTATCAAAATACTTTCCAAGAAATATGTAGCTTTCTCACTGTCCCAAACATAATTACGCTGGTAAGGTGGAGCATACTGAGTCTTTTTTACCTTATCTTCATTAAATAGACTGTCTATGGTAACAACCTTAGATTCAATTTTCAGTCTGTTTACAAATATTTCTGTTAAATTCATATCAGCTCCTCCTTCACATAATTTGCACCTTTATCAGTTTCAAGTTCACTATCATCGCAAATATAAGCGTTACCTAAAAATGAATTTAGATTGTCAAGGTGTTAGGTTTCGAAATTGATTCTACCATAGCATAAATGATATGGTTATTATCTAGCAACATACCACTTAGCACATGTCGCAAATTTACAAAAAGTTTATTATAAATTATTTGTTACTGAAAAATTTCTTGATTTCTGGATACAATATGACATTCTTGGTCTTATAGCAATATTCTAATGAAGAGTGAGTTGAATTTCCTACAAGCGTACCAACGAAATATTGTTGTCCTATAATTCTATTTAACAAGAGAAGATCTTGAAATAATTCTGTTACTATTCCAATACTTGGTATAACTATCATATCTTTATATGCTAATCATGCCCAATAGAGTGCTAAGCTTTACCATATTTTTAATCTGAAGATTATATAAAACTTTTTGCTTAACAGAAAAACGCCGTGAAGTTATTTTTTTCATTACTCCAAGACAATTGTTATTTAAAAAGGCGTTTCTAGTAACCTACTTAGAAAATGTTAGTAAAGAGAAATGTAATAATAGATAAAGAGAATAGCTTAAATTCTGCTGGCTTTATGTGAAAACCATATCCTTGCACATATAATATAGCTCATCTGCAACTATTCGATAATTTTTAGATTCCTTTTTTAAAAGACAATCTACTATCTCTCGGCATGTATTGAACAACATACGCTCTTTGAACAAATGAAAATCTTTCATTGTATCTACAACCAGAGTGTTTATGATGCAATTTACTAATGCTTTATTAAAACAGCCAATATCGAGGACTCCTGTATTAAATATGTCCATCTTATGATATTGTTTTGTATTCCTCACATCATCTTCACTTGTGGGCAAAAAACCAAATCCAATAGCATTAGAAAGTTTGAAGTTTCTAATAAACTGATCAGAATTACAAGCTAATAAGAATAAATGCTTTCCACTCAATAATGAAATGTTATCTTTGTTGAATATCTTTACGTTATCAATAACACTTGCATAGAGACAAGAACTCATTCCGTGTCCAAGAAAGAATACAATCTGGGCATCTCTGATTTCATTATAGATTGTTTCCAAAGGATCATTATCACTAGTTGTATCATAACCCACTTCTATAGCACTGAATGTTGTACAAATGTAATCACACAATGGACGAAGAAAATTTGTTGTGCTATCTTGAGGATATATGCAAACTATCTTACTCATTGATTCACATTTACAAGATATGATATTGTTTGTGTCAGAACGGCTTCTATCCATTCTTCAGTACGTGCATCTGACTGGCCTTCTATCAAATCAGCTATCTCATTGAATGTTTTACCCTTAAATTCGGGAAAACATGATTCGAACTTTATTTCACCGTTAGCCCGTAGCAAAGCGGATAAGCGATACTCAATGGAGTCTCCCTTATTTTTCCTCAAATATTTTATAAGCAACTCCTGATAGTCAGATCTATCTATACAGTCTATAATCTTATTGTGTATCAGTGTATTGATACCATCGACTAGTTTTTCAATAGATGCTTGCTTATAGTCTTGCCCAATAACAAACTTTATTACTTTTTCCCAATTACCTGAATAAATAAAGAAATTAATCTTTTCACGTATTTCATGAACCATCCGAATAACATCAAAACCATTCAGGTAATCGCATTCCAAATCAAAATCAGTTAACGCAAGATATATACTTTTGCCACTTATTTTAGATTCAATTTCTGCCATCAGTTTGTCCGAGTCCACATCCTCAGAATCATCTTTTTTCAATTCTGCAGCAGAAGTTCGGATACAAATGAAATCTATATCAAATTCATTTGATAACTTTGATGAAATCCCCTTAGCTACAGCCCCTTGAGGTTTATCATCAATTATTAATATGCATCTTTTTGTCTTCATATTCATTATTTGAATGTTAAACGGAAAGTAGCCCCAGTCTTGAAATGTAATCCATTCCCAAGGAAAGCAATATCTCCATTAAGATTCTCTCTCATTCGTTCTCGTATTGTGCTCAACCCTATTCCAGATCCACCACGCCTATTGGTTACCCCTTCATCAAAAATGTTTTCTGGTGTATACAAGTTTAAATCAACTCCTTCACCATTATCACTGAAATCTACTATATATGTACGACCATTCCGAGAGAAATCTAATCTTAACTCCGTTGCACCGGCTTTCTCTGAATTACTCTTTAAGTTGTCTAGCACAATCGACAAATCTAATATAGATATTTTCTTTTCCAAAGGTTCCGACACGTCAGAATGATACTGAACATTGAAAGTTTTCTTGAAGTTACTTAGATATTCTTTGATATAAGTCTGGATATCAATAAGACCAGATTGTGACAATAGTGACAAATCAGCTTTCGTTATCAGTTTTGACAGCTTATTGATTTTAGTTATATGGTATTCAAATTCATCTAAAGTAACCCTTAAATCATTTATCTCGTTATTCGCCAATTGTTTTTTAGCCGTCGATATAACACCCAACGCATCATTGGAAGAAATCAATATAACATGAATCAGATCTTGCACATCCTTTGTCGTATTTCTTGTTGCTGCCAAATATTTGTTTTTCTGTATTTGGACATCGCGCTCACGCTCTGCATTCTTCCTTTTCCGTTCTTCTTCCGTTGCCTTTTTCCTTACCGCTTCTACTTCATGCTCTGCTACTTCTTTTTTACGGCGCAAATCATCCAAATGTTTTTCAAACTCTTGAATTTTGCTAAGCAAGAAAGCATCGTTAGTCTTTTCTGCTAACTTACGGACATCGTCAAGCATTTGTGCCTGTATTACATCTGTTTCTGAAGGATTAGAAATGATGTTTGCCAGATTCTCATTGTATTGAATTACATTAATAGTCTTGTCGTTTACCAAAGATTTTATGAGTTGAAGGAAATCAACTTTGCTACCGATATTCTCATACAGATGCTTTGCCGTATCAGAATCCTTATCTCCTTCCAACTGCTTACGTGCATTTACTGCTGAAGCCTGATTAACAAAATAATCCTTTCTTAAAAATCCCTCACCCCATAACACTCCTACCACATAACGCTCTAGGCGCTTATGAATCATTGTAAAATAATCCATCAACTGTTGAGATGCAGTTGTCTTAATCAGACCGCCATCACGGCTTGAAACTTCTTTGATCAATTCCGGATTGTCCGTTTCAACGTCAACTCGCCCAAACAAATCACGAGTACCGATTCGGCGATTATAACCTTGTTGTTGCCTTTGGTTCAATCCCCAACTGTCATCATTATACTCCCCAAAAGGAAGTATTCTAAATCCATTCCTAAATAGGAAAACATTTCCATAATTGACGGGTTCTATACCCATCCGGGCTGTAAAATTATATTTTGCCACACGATTCAAAAAAAACAGACTAACAGAGGCTGAACTTAATGATGAAAACTCTTGATTAGGCTCTTCAATCTCATACATAAGACTTCCTCTGTCTACTAAAGTTGTATGAATCATTCCATCCTCTATACTACTTTCTATTTGGGTAGTTTTGAGTTTCAAAACATCTACAATAGAGTTTTCAATTACTCCATTGATTACATCATGTTCAGAATTTACCTTTTCGTCCTTTTCCTTCATCTTTGGAGCAATAATCTCTATCTGGAAATCATCGTCTGTTCCAGAAAAGGGATTAATCATTTTCTCCAAATATTTCCTTAGGCGCTTAATGTCTTCATGTGACCAGGAAAGATGAAGACTAGAAAACTCCAATATTGTTCCAGTGGTAGATGACAAAGGGAAAGATGGAATAGTATCTATTGTTTCATGTGGAATGTTTATCGTATCAAATTCAGTTTGCTTACTAAGCTCAAAAGTACTCCAGTCTACATGAAGAATTTCTGTCTTATTTTCATCAGCACTTCGAGTTGTCAGAATCAGATTCTTTGCCAATCGGTCACACGACATTCGGCCAATACCTTTTGCTCCAGCATAATGTCGTTTAAACTTACTTCGATAAGATTTGTCTTCTGACCCGTCACTTTTGGCAGAATAGGCAACAAAAAGCCATTTGTCTACCAAATCCTTCCGAGACATACCTTTACCATTATCAGCAATTGAAAGATAATCATCATCAAAAGTGATTTCGACTTTTGTGGCATGGGCATCGTATGAGTTCTTGACCAACTCCAAAATGGCTATATCGGGACTTGTAATCAAATCCCTTCCAAGAATGTTCTTCAACTCTGCACTGACACGAAATTGCAAATTATCCTTCATACTGCAATATCTGTTTTAATACATTACCCGCCTGCTCTGCAAACAACGGAGGTATTGCATTACCTACTTGTGAATAACGGGGCACTTCTACCTTACGCATCTGACCACCAGTTGTATATTTCTTTTGTATCTCATACCAATCAGGGAAAGATTGGATACGGGCACACTCCCGAACTGTCATAATACGAGGTTCAGAATAATGCAGATAATCGTCTGGTTGTCCTGTAATAGTTGGTGAAACTGTATTTGGGTCTAAAACTGTAATACCACGTTGCTTAATTCCCCACCCTTCACGAGCCCTACCATCAATACGCTTGCCACGTTCTGGATATTCAGCTAATAAGCGTTTATAGCAATTCATTTTTACAGCTGTATGATGTGCAAAGCTATGACTATTAGGAACATCGTGCGTTTCTGGATAATCACCACGCATCAGTTTTTCATAGGCTGATTTGCATTTGCCATATTTCCCAGAGTTAAACCCTTTACGGTCTGGGGTCGGCAGTTCACCATTGCTACGAAGTAAATCTGATATAGCTTCTTTCAAAGTGACAGTAGCGCTAAGACCTCTTTCTTTTAAGAAAGCATCACGATTTTCTTTAAGTAATTGTTCAAATCTATCCGGAGTGGACAGCCCATCCTTAATTCCAACAAGAATGAAACGTTTACGACGCTGAGGAACACCATATTCTGAGAAATCAATCACATGTGGTTTAACAGCATACCCTAATCCTTCGAGAGCATTGATGACAATCTGAGAATAAGGCTCCACACCATCCTTCTTCCTCTTGTTGAATGCATAAGTAAATCCTTTGACATTTTCAAAAAGGATCATTTTTGGCTGCACCAATTTAATGAACTTTATATATGAAAACACCAATTGATTACGAATGTCGTCTTTTATTCGCTTGCCTGCCATTGAAAAGCCCTGACATGGCGGTCCCCCCGCAACCAAATCTACCTTGCCTCGTAATGTTTCAAGTTGTGCCGAATAGTTCTTCAAAACCTCATTGATATCGTGGTTTGTAATGGGCAGCCAATCAGGCCAGTCGAAGTGTTTCTTATTATCAATCAAATTGTATTTTAGCGTTTCAAAAGCAAAGTCATTCTTTTCTATAGCAAACAAACCATGCCACCCAGCTTGATATAAGCCTAGCGAAAGGCCTCCTGCACCAGCAAAAAGGTCTATTACAGTAAATCGTTTGCTCTTTTTCATCTTGCTTTACTGGTCTTTTTAATTTGTAAATTTAGTGACTAATTTTGTTTTTATAGGCTTCTTTTGCCTCTTTTTAGCATTTTTTAATAAATATCTAGAAATAGAGATAATTTACATTTATTTATTCTTTTTATATTCTTGCTAATTCATCTTGAACTCTGCTTATAAGTCCTATAACTATTGAAGAACAAGGGGGTTATGCTGCAAATTGAGTTTAGAGTTATAGAAAACTTACTTTGCTAACTACTGGAAACATAAAGATCAGATTTTGAAGCGGATGCTATTTACACAGGTAGAATTTATATTCATACCTTAAGTGTATTAACACACTTCAATTCAGAAGCAAAACAGCAACAAACTTATTTTCCTCATACCTTTCTATATGCTTCTTACCGATTTCGGCCAAATCTTTTAGCTCTTTAGTAATGCCTATTCCTGCCTTAATCAGGGCTAAATTACAATAGCCAATTTCTGCATTGAACTTATCTAGTAAGAATTGCTCTATCAGACTTATTGACTCACCTTTATCCCCTTTAATCTTGATTTCGCTTAACAATTCCTCTAAATTTCTTTGATAGTAATCTCTGACATCTTCTATTTCAACCACATCATTAATTTTTGATTTCAAAAGAAGAGCTCCTACCCCTACTTTCACAATGCCAGATTTTTCTAAGTCTTTGGCTTTTGCAATTATATCTTCAGCAGATAATCCTATCAATTTCTTGCAAGAAGGCAAGTCTTTTATAGGCACCATCGATGATACAAGTTCCTTCAAATCTACTAGCAGCTTCAGTATTTCCAATGTTGCTGCATCTATGTTAACATTGGCAGATTTTTGAAATTTCTCTACTCTCTTTTTACACCTGGAAATTCCCAACATAGATGTTACAAAGCATTCATTAAAGACTTCCAACGTATCATGGCAGTAGTTTCTGAATAAAGCTTTCCGTTGCTCATAGTTTATTCCATTACGGTTATTATACTTTTGGCATAGACCGTCTATCTTAGCCAATACGTATTCTTTATCTTTAGTAGCTACAAATATTTCATTCAAGTTATTCATTTTCAAATAGCCTTAATCTTAAATGCATCATCAAAAGGTATATGTTCATGCTTGTCCTTATGATTGAGCCAGGCATTTTCGTCATGGCTGATTCGGGAAATCTCACGGGATGTCAGTTTCCCAAATTTCATGCAAATGGTATCTAGAACTTTCAATTCGGTATCGGTAAATAAAGTTACGTCTGGTTCTTCTAAACCAATCAAGACATTACCTTCAAAGTCTTTTACCTGACGTAATTCTTGTCTTACCTCTGGGAACTCACTATAAACTCTATCCCATCTCTCAGGAACAGGGCCAAAGTCTATGGCACGATAGGACAAGCCAGTCATAGCCATACCGCGTTCTCTATACGACATAAAATCGACGTAGAACAATAGTTTATTCATTTTAGTACACCAGACGTCATCACACCTGTTTAATATATAAAGCATGATGTTTTTTAGCCTAACCAGGGACAGTTGTGCGTATCCATTTTCGGGTCCGCGAGGTGTGTTGAAAATCCTATTTGTTTCATACTGCTCCATTTTATAAGCATCACTGCTTGCTATAATGGCTTGCACTTTATTCTTTATCTTCTCGTATTCCGACTCTGCTAATTCGTTTTTGGAACTTTCCACCATATCTAGCATAACCTTGGGATTCATGATAGAGCGGATCATTCTTCCATTGGATACACTGGGAACTTCGCCCTGTTCATACAACCGATATTGATTTACTCCAATACCTAGAATAAGCGACATCTTAGCTGCACTGATTCCGTAACGTTGACGGACAGCTATTATCTCATCCGTATATGGAATACCATACTTCGCCCGATACTGATTTGTTACTTGAATAAATCCAGCTGTATCGCTTTCATCATCGGTAAACTGTTCACCAGTATCTTCGCATAGCCAGGCCATATGCTCATATTCATACTGCTCACCTCGGAAGTTCCATGTACGTTTCTCGTACACTCGCTTCATTTCCTTACCGGTAAATGGACTTTTCATGATTGATCCTCCTCACCTTTAAATGGATATACTAATGGATGCTCAGCTAAATGGAATGAGATGCAGATGGTCTGGCAACCCACACCACCCATCATTATTTTAATATAAACTTCACGTCCTTTCACATCTTTTCCAAAAACCCACATTTCCCCAAGTTTATTCAATTCATCTACTACTGGGCCCTGAACATAATCTTCAACAACTAGGTTCTCTATTACAACCTTTCTATATAGTGGTACAATCTCTAGTTCTTCAAGTGTCTTTTGATTCTTTCCACGATCATCTCGATAAATAATGCCAAAGATTTTCATTTTCTCGTGAAACTGATTCAAAAAACTCTGAACTTCGTCTTTTGTTATCATTCATTCATGTTTTGCAATTGCAAAAATACTAAAAAAGACTGAAATATGCAAATATTCCAACCTTAAAGTTGTATTTCATCCATTCCTTTATGTTTTTACCATAACAGAAGGACTAAGTTGGGACTAAGTTAGGACTAAGAAGGGACTAAGCTGTTACCTCCTACTATTTCCATTTTCTGCCAAAAGTTTGAGTTATTGCACACTCTATTGTACCTTTGCAAAGGATAATATAATTACCAAACCACTCATGACCCCCTTACACCGCACAAAAAAATCCTTCACGTTAAGAATGAAGACTCTTCACCAGCACAGGGAGAAGCTGGCGAAGGAAACTGGGATAACCATCCTCTCTTCTCTAAACCAGCATTATCAGGAGCTGGAGAGTGCGGTGGAGGATCATGCTCGCCACCCAGAGGGAACTAAGGCTTCCGGTCTTAGAAAAGGAAAAACTGGTAAGGGGCTCATTGCACAGTCCAGGAACCGGTTTGGAGAAGCGGAGGAGCAAAGTTCTCGGCTCAGGAGACTGCGTAGAGCGGGAAATCATTCAGCTAGACTTAAGGGGAAAAAGGAACTTCAAGCTACCATCAAGAATCTAGGACAGGATTGAAACTGCTTTTATTAATCATACTTTATAAAACCTGCCCTTCTTTATAAACTAAACTTTATAAAAGGTATAAATTATCCCGCCCCACCATAGTCCTTCTCTCTAAAAGCTATAGCGGGGCGGGTGTTTATTTCTTATACTCTGCACTGACCAATCTGTTCTGCTGAAGGTCTCGTTTGCAGGAGACGTGGATCCAGTCCATGCCTGAGTCGCCACCTTCCTCGGTAGTTCCGCCGGTGTTCTCACCGCCTGATGTGCCGCTGCCGGAGTCTGTGCTGCCTGAACCTGAGGTAGAGCTGCCGCTGCCTTCTGAGCTGGAAGAGCTAGATGAGCCTTCGGCTGATTCATCCTCTGGGCGAGAAGGGAACGACTCGCGAACCTGTTTCATGGTAGCGGCTGCAGCCTTGCGAGTCTCTACCAACTCAAAGTTGGCGTCGTTCAGCAGGTCCTTGAACTGCTGGCCCTGCTCCCAACGCACGTTCACGTGGGTGATGTTCTGAGCGGTAAACTCGCCGTAGTACTCGGCACCCTTGCTGGAGAGCGTGATGTAGAAGTTGCCCATGTCGCCCAGGGAGATCTTGTTGCCCAGGAGCAGCTGCTCCCGCATACAGCTCACCATCTCTACCAGCACGCAGTAGATGTCGCCCTTTCCGTACTTACTATGGTGCTCGCTGATATGCTTGGCAAACTGGTCCAGGGTGAGGCAGTCGGTCTGCTGAGCGGCCCCATAAAATTTCACTTTTGGCACGAAACTGTCCTCGTTGCCGTTCTGCTTGGCCAACGCTTGTTCGGCCAGATTCACCGTGCGTTGCACGATGGAATACTTGATTTTTCCCATTCTATTTATAAGGTTTTAGTTTGACATACGTGACTTCCCGATGGCGCGCTTCATCCTCGTTCACAATGCAAAGATACGATGACGTAAATCCCTAATTATGAGAGAGAAGAATGGCTTTTAAAAAAGTATGAGATTAAGTGATAATCCGTGAGGAAAGTGCTTCCTTATTTGCGGAAAAATGTGTATCTTTGTGTAATCAATAAAAGGAAAGAATATGCAGATAAGACCTTACACAAAGAGTGAGTTGGCCATGGCCTATGCGCCGGATTTGAGTGCTACGAACCACAGTGCCTTGAACCGTTTAATGTCTTGGATCAAGGGGAACCGGAAGCTGATGGAGCAGCTACAGGAGACGGGGTACCGGACGAACCAGCATTATTTTACCAGCTTGCAGGTGAGGCTTATTTTTGAGTATTTGGGGGAACCGTAAGGAGGAGGGAAGAGGAAGTGGTTCCTCTTGGACTTCTTCTTTCGGGGGCTCTGCCCCTGGACCCCTTTTCGGGGAATTCTTCCCCGGGCCCCTGTTTCGGGGGCTTTGCCCCCATTGCCCCCTTCATACTTTTTTCTTTTCACGAAAAAAGAAAAAAGTACCAAAAAAGAAATTCGCCGGCTGCACGGATTTCAGTAAAAATCGGCCACTGCAGGCTAAAACGCAAAAACTCGGAGCTGCGCTCCTCAAACAGTTTGCGTTTCTTAACGCCTACAGCCACCCGATTTTCTTAACCTGAAATCCATGAGGCCGGAATCCCCCTCCTTTCTGGGCGACATTGCTTCGCTCGTCGCCTTTATTTAAACTAACTCAAATGCTTAATAGAATGTAGGGCTAAGGATTAGTAATCTTCAGACCTTAGGATTAGTATTCTTCAAAGGGTAAGATTAGTAATCTTCCGGGGTTTCTCAAATGGGGACAGGTACAATTTGAGAAAAAGAAAAAAGCTAGGCTTAGGTACTTAGCTGCTTTTCTCAAATTGTACCTGCATTCTATGGTAAATTCCAAGTTTTTCCTGTGATTTAACTATATATTTAACATTTCACGAACTAAGCAATTTCTTTTGTCGGGTAGACGTAATCAGGGTTGTACTTCACTTTGTTTCTGATCATGGCTACGATGATGTGCAGCATCTTGTTCTTGATGTTGTTTTGCGCTAGCAGAGGCTGCTTTCCACGGGCAATGAGCCGTTGATAGTAACTTCTAAAGCTGGCGTCAGACTTGATGGCAGCCAGTGCTGCCTGCGAGAGTAGTGATTTGATCATTCTGTTGGCAAAGGGACTGACCTGCGGCCTGCTGTGGATGCTGCTTCCCGATTGTCGCCCGAACGGGGCTATGCCGTAGTAGCAGGCTATCTTGCGCGAGTCCAGGCCAAACCTCCTGAAGTTGTCCGTATAGACCATCAGGCAGACTGCGTTCTGGGTACCTACGCCCGGCATGGAGGTGATGATCCCGAAGATCTCCCGGAGCTCCTCATCCGCATCGATGGTTTCCTTGATCTCCTTCTCAATCACGGCTATGGACTTGTTCACCTCGGCGATGAGATGCTTGCTGGTTTTGGACATCAAGGCCCTTGGCTTGGACTTCTCCTGTGTGAGCCGTTTCTCCTCCCTTCTGACGGTCAATGTTACTTTATGCTTGACCAAACTGTGACGGTAAAGGAAAAGCTCTCTCAGATCCGAAAGCGAGGGGCTCAGGGGCTTGTAGAGGACCATCTTGTCATAGTTGCGCATGGCATATTCGGCAATGACCCTGGAGTCTGCCCTATCGCTTTTAACACGCTGTATTCCAGAGGAGTGCTTTATCTTGTAGGCGCATTCCAGCCACATCTCGTGCCCGCAGGCATAGATGAAGTTGCTCAGGGCGATGCTGTATCCTCCGGTGTTCTCTCCGCAGAAGAGCCAGGTGTCCGCTTCCTCTCCTGCCTGGGACTTCACCCACTTGAGCAGACGGCGGAAACCGGACAGCTTGTTGTCAAACACTTCGTGCGCGCTGGGGGCACATTCCTTCACTCCCTCTGCATGGATGAGGGTCACATCGAACTTTTCTTTGGAAAAATCGATACCGATAAAGATTTTTTTCATACCTTTGCCTTTGTCACAGTTAAACTGAAGGAATTGGCCAATAGTTGTATGGTCTCGGACTCTAAATAGGCTAAAGTGCCGCTGGCATTCTATATGGACTTTGCAACTAGGCAGGAAGGACTTAGACAGGTAATAGACTCTTAAGGACTATCGTCCCCATTATAGTTTCCCTTTCCTGCCGGCCTTTTCCTCCTTTTTACAACAAAGGTAGGGATTAGACCGTCTTAAAGCAAATTCTTCAATCTTATTTTTTATTTAGCGCAAACTTAGAGTCCCCATTTGAGAAAGTCCCCACTTGAGGTTTGAAGGGGGGGGGGGCCGATAGGACAGAAAAATAAGCATTTTCTAAAATTATAGAAAAAAATGAACCAAAACCAAAATACAAAAATAAATTCCGGTTAATTTCCTTTTTTTTCAGAAGTGTCTTAGCCTAAAAAAAGTTGACTCATAAAGAAAAAGAATATGAGTCGAATATTTCCCACTCAAAAAGAGATTTTTTATGACGAAGTAATCAGACTTCGTCATCAGGAAAACCTGACAATTCGTGAGAT
>AUXO014118027.1_pt1 | contig 68072 bp, 57 predicted proteins | sample 768731 | NCBI WGS metagenome assembly AUXO01 (sample SAMN02715735, study PRJNA202380) | gut metagenome | biome: sheep rumen | host: Ovis aries | place: New Zealand: Palmerston North
TGAAAGAATTAGATTTATATGAAGGATTCGAAGAATATGATGAGTATGACTTCATTGCTGTAGATGAAAATAATAATGTTTTATATTTCATTAAAGCATGGGAAGGCTTCGTTGATGAAATCTTTAGAGAGCCTGATTTATCTGGAAAAGGATGGACTGGTTTTACAAAGCTATATCAAGAAGGAATACTAGATGATTCATATACTAGAAATAATCCTTATATAGTAGAAAATGTTACTGAATTTTATAATGATTTATTAAATTATAAAGATGTTAGTCTCGATAATGAAGCTAAAGAATTATATGATGGGTTACTAGAATTAGCAAAATTATGCATAGATAGCCATTGTAAGATTTATTTAGCTATCGAATAGCGAGGTGATTACAAAATGTCAAGGTATCTAGTTAGATACCGTTTATTTTATCATTTTACATTTGTGCCCAAATGTTATATATTAGTATTGTAAATGGAGATGAATAATATGTTTAATCAACAAGAATACATTAATGATTTTATTAAAAATACATATAAAACCGTTAAATTAAGGATTAGAAATGATGATAAAATATTAATAAATAAGATTAATAGTGTTGACAATATAAATCAATATTTAATTGGATTAATAACTAAAGATATATATGATAATAGAAAATATAACTACATTAATAATGATATAAAAATTGATTTTGAATTATCTCATACTATGCAAGATTTAGTTGATAAGGCAGAAAAAGCGGATATATTAGAAGATTATGGTCTTTATATGAATTTAGTAGATGCTATTGATTCACAAGCTAAAAAAGAAGTAAATAGGCATTTAATTACTGAAACTGAGTGGAGAAAACTAGTAAAGAGATATGAATTATGATTGAAATTATAGATTTTATTATTTTTTGAATAATATACATTATGCATGTTATCAATGATAATGCATAAATATACTATTCTTATTTTTTCTTTTCATTGATTTTTCATATCTCTTATAGTAAAATAACAACGTATAAAAGAGGTATGTTATTATGTCAATTTTAGGAAATCAATCAATAGGTAAGGAAAATAAGGGAAGTGCTCTTACAATTGGTAAGGAAGCTCGTGAGGCTAAGGCATTAGATAGTAGAGTCATTGACTCAACAATAGGAATGCTTTTTGATGAGGATGGTAAGTTCTATACATTTAAAATGGTAGATAAGATTATTAAGGAGCTTACACCACGTCAAAAATTTGGATATCCTGCAACTGCGGGAGATCAAAAGTATCATGAAGCTGTAAAGCACTGGATTTTTAGAGAATATTACGATGACATAACATCAAAGATGCAAACTCGTGTTATTGCAACTCCAGGTGGAACAGGAGCTATTTGTTCTGCATTAACTAATTATCTATCTCTAGGAGATAAGGCTTTATTCCCTAATTATATGTGGGGTAATTATACTCAATTAGCTCGTGAGGCTAATTTAGGATATGACACATATGAGCTTTTTGATAATGATGGAAATTTTAATATAGATGATCTACGTAAGAAGTGTAATGAAATGAAGAAGGCTCAAGGAAGAGTTTTAGTTGTTATTAATGACCCATGCCAAAATCCTACTGGATATATTATGAAATATACAGAGTGGATGCAGGTTGTTGATATTGCTAATTCAATTTCAAGAGATGGGACACCATTTGTTTTATTATATGATATGGCATATATTGATTATGATTCTAGAGGATTTGAAGCTTCAAGAAAGAATATAGATTTATTAACTAATCTAGGTGATAATGCTATGGCTATTCTTGCTTTTTCAGGTTCAAAGACTTTAGGTCTTTATGGATTACGTATTGGAGCTGAAGTATGTATTTGTAAGAATAAGGCTGATGCTGATGAGTTCTTCCAAGCTAATGAATATACTGGAAGAGGAAAATGGAGCTCATCATCAATCCTTGGTATGAATATTATTTCTGAGACTTTAACTAATCATAAGGAGGAATTTGAGGCTGAGCTTGCTTATGCACAAAAGCTTTTAATTGATAGAGCAAATCTATTTATTGAAGAGGCAAAGAAGAATAATCTTAAGACATTACCTTATCAATGTGGATTCTTTGTTACTATTCCATGTGAGGACCCTAAGGCTGTATTTGAGGCTTTAAAGGAAAGAGGAGTTTATATTATTCCACTTAAGGGAGTTATAAGAGTAACATTATCATCTATTACAAATGAAGAAATAGTTCGTATTGTAAAGATTATTAGCGAGGTACTTTCGAAATAAGGATTTCCGATTGGAAATCTTTTTTCTTTTTTAAAAGCTTGTTGACAAGGCTTGTTTTTTGCAATAAAATAGATAAAATCAAAAAAATTAGAAGGAGATATATTATGGCACATTATTTTACAGAAACATCAAGAACATTTGCAGAATATTTATTAATTCCTGGATATACAGGACCAGACAATATTCCAGCTAATGTATCTTTGAAAACCCCACTTGTTAAGTTTAAAAAAGGTGAAAAGCCAGCATTAAGCTTAAATATTCCAATGGTTTCAGCAATTATGCAGTCTGTATCAAATGATACACTTGCGATTGCGCTTGCCAAGGAGGGTGGAGTTTCATTTATTTATGGATCTCAATCAATTGAATCTGAGGCTGCAATGGTTAAGAAGGTTAAGGATTATAAGAAGGGATTTATCACTTCAGATTCTAATCTTACTCCAAATGATACCCTAGAGGATGTTGTCAATATGACTGCACGTACAGGGCATAGAACTATTGCAATTACTGAGGATGCTACACCTAATGGTAAGCTTCTTGGTATTGTTACTTCTAGAGATTATAGAATATCTAGAACACCAAAGGATACAAAGATTAAGGATTTCATGACACCTTTAGCTAAATTAATTACAGCTCCAGATACTACAACTCTAAAAGAGGCAAATGATATTATTTGGGAGCATAAGCTAAATAGTCTACCTTTAGTAGATAAGAATGGAAATCTTACATACATGGTATTCCGTAAGGATTATGAATCACATAAGGAGAATGAGAATGAGCTTCTAGATTCTCATAAGTCATATGTTGTAGGAGCTGGTATTAATTCAAGAGATTATGCCGAGCGTGTTCCAGCATTAGTAGAGGCTGGAGCAGATGTATTATGTCTAGATTCATCTGAAGGATACTCTTGCTGGCAAGCTAATGCTATCAAGTGGATTCGTGAAAAATATGGTGACAAGGTTAAAATTGGAGCTGGAAACGTTGTTGATGGAGAAGGATTCCGCTTCCTTGCTGAGGCCGGTGCTGATTTTGTAAAGATTGGTATTGGTGGTGGTTCTATTTGTATTACTCGTGAAACAAAGGGTATCGGTAGAGGACAAGCAACAGCTGTTATTGATGTAGCTCGTGAGCGTGATAAGTATTATGAGGAAACAGGTATTTATGTACCAATTTGCTCTGATGGTGGAATTGTTCATGATTACCATATTACTCTTGCTCTTGCTATGGGTGCTGATTTTGTAATGCTTGGACGTTATTTTGCTCGTTTTGATGAGTCACCTAACGCAAAGGTTAAGATTAACGGAAGATTTGTTAAGGAGTATTGGGGAGAAGGTTCAAACCGTGCTCGTAATTGGCAACGTTATGATTTAGGTGGAAAGACTGGACTTACATTCGAAGAGGGTGTAGATTCATATGTTCCATATGCTGGTGCATTAAAGGATAATGTTGAACTTACTACATATAAGATTAAATCAACAATGTGTAACTGTGGAGCTCTAGATCTTGCAGAACTTAGAGATAAGGCTAAGCTTACAGTTGTGTCTTCAACATCTATTGTTGAGGGTGGAGCTCATGATGTTACTTTAAAGAACGGAAATAATAACCAATAATACATAATCCAGGAGACATTCCTGGATTTTTGTTTGTTATAAATATACAATTATAATAATTTATAAAATTATTAACTTTCGTTTGTTTATTGTAGAAATAAAATATATAAAAATAAAACGCTTTACATAAAATTTTCTAGTGTTATTAAATTGTTTATGATAAAATATTATTATGAATAATAATCTACTTTTTTAGATTAGTTAACTTTAGAATGGATGGGATTTAATATGGCCAAGAATTTTATTCATCAAGTTAATATTCATAAGTGTCATCACATGGTGATATTTTTTAAACGCGTAAAAAACGATGTTTGTTGACGTCGTTTTATTTTTTTAGGAAAGGAATTAATTGAAAAATGACCGATTTAGAGATTGCACAAAATGCGAAAATGGACAAAATTACTGATATTGCTAAGAAGGTTGGAATTGAAGAAGATGATCTTGAGCTTTATGGTAAATATAAGGCTAAGCTAAGCCTTGATGTGCTTAAAAAGCATAACAAGAATGGTAAGGTTATTCTTGTTACAGCCATTAACCCAACACCTGCAGGAGAAGGAAAGAGTACTACAACTATAGGACTTGCTGATGCATTTACTAAGCTTGGAAAGTCTTGTGTAGCAGCTATTCGTGAGCCAAGCTTTGGACCTGTTCTTGGAGTTAAGGGAGGTGCTGCTGGTGGTGGATATGCCCAAGTAGTACCAATGGAAGATATTAACCTTCACTTCACAGGAGATATTCATGCAATTACAACTGCTAATAATGCAATTGCGGCAATTATTGATAACCACATTCATCAAGGAAATGCATTAGGTATTGACCCAAGAAGAATTATTTGGAAGAGAGTTCTTGATATGAATGATAGAGCATTAAGAAATGTCGTAGTAGGTCTAGGAGGAGCCGCAAATGGAGTACCTCGTGAGGATCATTTCGATATTACTGTTGCTTCAGAAATCATGGCTTTATTATGCTTAGCTAAGAGCTTAGATGACTTTAAGGAAAGAGTAAAGCAAATTGTTGTTGCTTATAAGTATGATAAAACTCCAGTTACTGTTAATGATTTAGGATGTGCTGGTGCAATCACAATGATTATGAAGGATGCAATTAAACCTAACCTAGTTCAAACACTTGAGCACACACCAGTTTTAATACATGGTGGACCATTTGCTAACATTGCACATGGATGTAATAGTGCAATTGCTACAAAGATGGCAATGTCTTTAGGAGACTATGTTGTAACAGAAGCAGGATTCGGTGCTGACCTTGGAGCTGAGAAGTTCTTAGATATTAAGTGCCGTAAAACTGAGATTAAGCCAAGTGCTGTAGTTATTGTTGCAACAATCCGTGCATTAAAGATGCATGGTGGTGTAGCTAAGAAGGATTTAGGCGTTGAGAATGTAGAGGCTTTAAAGAGGGGATTTGAAAATCTTGAGAAGCATATTGAAAATATCAAGAAGTTCAACCTTCCATATGTAGTAGCTATCAATAAGTTTATGACTGATACAGATGCAGAAATAAAGGCATTGATGGATTGGGCTACAGCTAACGGACATACAGTATCATTATCTGAGGTTTGGGGTAAGGGTTCACTTGGTGGACTTGACCTAGCTGAAAAGGTAATCGAGAAGGTTGAGAAGACTGATGGAGCTAAAACATTTAAGTATCTATATGATGAAAATGATACTATCAAGAATAAGATTACAACTATATGTAAGGAAATATATGGTGCAGATGGAGTAGATTTCAGTACTAAGGCATTACAACAGATTGCTACATTTGAGGAAAACGGATGGGATAAGCTTCCTATTTGTATGGCAAAGACTCAATATAGCTTATCTGATGATCCAACTAAGCTTGGAAGACCTACTGGATTTAGAATTAGCATTCGTGAGCTAAAGCCATCAATTGGTGCAGGATTCATAGTAGCTCTTACAGGAGACGTTATGACAATGCCTGGATTACCTAAGGCACCAGCTGCTCTTAATATGGATGTAGTTGATGAAAAAGTTATTGGTTTATTTTAAAAAAGGAGATAAAAAACAATGGAGTATGTAACAGGAAAAAGACAAGTAGTATTTAATTTCTCAGAGAATTTCTGCAAGACAGAAAATGAAGTTTTAAACAGTGCTTGTTTCAAGGATGTATGGGGAAGATTTATTAAGAGAGTGTTTGAAACTGAGAATCAAACATTCTTACCAGTTTTAACAGTTTTCCCTAAGTCAAAGGTTGTTAATCAAACAATTGATTTATTTAAGCTATTAATGAGCTTTACAGTTGAAGAAATTGAGGAAATGAATCCTTTCTATGCAAAGGCATTATCAATGAAGGAAGTTTTATATGATTTAGTACAAAGCTTCTATGACTACTGGAGACGTTTAGAGCGTTATGCAGTAGTTTTGACTCGTGCAACTAGGGATGGAGTTGAGTCTTCATCATTCGTTGAGGCACAAAGCGAGTTCAATAATGTAGTATTATCTACATATAGAACTATTTGCGAAAAGCTATATGGAAAGTCATTCCCAATTTATCGTCAGCTTCCAGCTGGAGTTAATGCGGCATTATTATTATCAAGAAATGAATGGATGGATAAGACTTCACCATATTATTTCTTAGCTAAGAGTGATGCAATTGAGCGTATCGTAATACGTCCACCATTCATTTCATATTCTGCAAAGAATAAGAGAACAGGAACATATCCTGAGGTTAAGGTTAACCCAATTGAGCGTATTAAGGATACATACAATCCAAAGGATTTCTATTGCTATGCAGCAATGGTAGGTTCATCTTTAGCATATGTATATTTCCATAGAGATTTCTTAGCTCATGGAATTACAATTGGAAATCTATTCGAGTTTGTACCACTATCAGAGTGCAAGGGTAAGAAGCCAGATCTTCTATACATCTATGGAGCTGATTATGAGGTAGAGGATAAGACTAAGGATGGATCAGAATTCTATTATGATAAGGAAAATGATATCTATGTAGGACTTGCTCCTCATAGTGATGAGGTAGATTACTTCGGATATATGAAGAAGATGCTTCTTACATTATATAATACAAAGATGATTGATCATGGATTCCTTCCAATTCATGGAGCATGTGTTCATATTACAATGAAGAATGGTACTACAAAGAATGTAGTTATCATGGGAGATTCAGGAGCTGGAAAGAGTGAGTCATTAGAGGCTTTAGCTGAAATGGCAGGAGATAATATTTCTTCTCAATTAACAGTATTTGATGACATGGGAACATTCAAGGTAGAGAATGGTAAGGTTATGGCATATGGTACTGAAATTGGAGCATTCGTTCGTACTGATGACATGGCTGCAGGATATGCTTATAGAGAGATGGATAGAGCAATATTCATGAATCCAGATAAGACTAACTCTCGTTTAGTAGTTCCAGTAGCTACATATCCTCAAATCATGAAGGGATATGAGGTTGATATGTACTTATATGCAAACAACTATGATCCTGAGTGTGAGTCAGAGGTTGAGTTCTACAATGATGCAGATGAGGCTAAGAAGATCTTCATCCGTGGAGCACGTAGAGCTAAGGGTACAACTCAAGAGACTGGTATGACTGAGTCATTCTTTGCAAATCCATTTGGACCAGTTCAAAGAGAGGCTCAAACAAGAGTTATTATTGATGAAACATTTAAGGCTTTATTCAAGGCCGGAGTAAAGGTTGGAAACCTTCATACAAGACTTGCAGTTCCAGGAATGGAGCATGAAGGACCAGCACTTGCAGCTAAGAAACTATTTGAATTATTAGAGAAGTAAGAGGTATTTATATGGCAAGAGTCGGAGTTATTATGGGGTCTAAAAGTGACTATGAGGTCATGAAGGATGCAGTTAATGTTTTAGAGGAGTTCGGTATAGACTACGAAAAGAGAATAGTAAGTGCACATAGAACTCCTGACCTTCTATGTGAGTATGCAAAGACTGCTAAGGAAAGAGGAATTGAGGTTATTATTGCAGGAGCAGGTGGGGCAGCTCACCTTCCTGGAATGACAGCCGCAATGACTACACTTCCAGTAGTAGGAGTTCCTGTAAAGAGCAGAGCATTAAATGGTGTTGATTCACTATTATCTATTGTTCAAATGCCAGGTGGTGTTCCTGTTGGAACAATGGCTATTAATGGAGCAAAGAATGCGGCTCTTTATGCAATTTCTATTTTAGGAATCAATGATAAAGAGGTTTCTAAAAAGCTAGAGGAGTATAGAGAAAAACAAACAAAGGATGTGCTTTCAAGTGAGCTTGAATAAAATTGGTATTATTGGTGGCGGTCAGCTTGGAATGATGCTTTGTGAGGAGGCTAAGCTTCTCGGAGCTAAAACTATAGTTCTAGACCCATCAAAGGATGCACCTGCATTCAAAATAGCAGATGAGCATATATGTGCTACATTTGATGATTTTGATGCATTAGAGGATTTATGCAAAAGAGCAGATGTAATAACATATGAGTTTGAAAATGTTAGAAGTGATTTTCTAATTAAGCTTGAAGATAAATATAATATCAAGCAAGGGTTTAAGCCTTTATTTGATGGACAAGATAGAATTAGAGAAAAAACAAATGCTAACAACCATGGCTTAAAAACTGCTAGATTCTTTGATGTAACTACAAAGGATGATGCCTTAAATGCTATTAAGGAGCTAGGATATCCTTGTCTATATAAGACAAGAACACTAGGCTATGATGGTCATGGACAGGTATTATTAAAGAGCGATGAGGATATTAAAAATCTAGATCCATTCTTAGGTGGACCTGGTATAATTGAGGAGTTTATAAAATTTGATTATGAGGCTTCCATTGTTATGGTAAGTGATGGCAAAAATGTTATAAGCTTCCCAGTTTCAAGAAATATTCATAAGCATGGTATTCTTGATCTTTCTATAGTTCCAGCAGGAATGAAGAAGGATGTTGAGGATAAAATGGTTAATGCCGCAAAGAAGTTTATGCTAGATTGCAAATATCTAGGAATTCTTGCGATTGAATTTTTTATAAAGGATGATGATTTCTATTTCAATGAAATGGCACCACGTCCTCATAATTCAGGGCATTATACAATTGAAGGATGCAATACTAACCAATTTAGGGAGCTAGATAGATATCTTCTAGGTCTTCCTCTAGAGGAGCCAAAACTATTGTATCCAACAGTTATGAAAAATATTTTAGGACAGGATGTTCCAGATGTTCTAAAATATAGAGCCTTCCCTAATGCATATGTCCATATGTATGGTAAGAGTGAGGCTAGACATAATCGAAAAATGGGACATATCACATTCACTAATATGGATGAAGAAAAATACAATAAATTAGTAAGTGAGGCATTGTAATGGACTATCGTATTTATGTAGAAAAGCTTCCAAGATTTCAAGTAGAAGCACAAAGTTTATTAAAGGAATTCAACTTAAATCTAAATCTTAACCTTAAGTCTTTAAGATATGTTAATGTTTATGATTTAAGAGGTTTTTCAAAGGAATTACTAGAAAAAACTAAATACACTGTATTCGGAGAGGTTGTAACTGATAATGTTACAGAGGATATTGATCTTTCTAAGAATAAGTATATTGCAGTTGAATATCTTCCAGGTCAATTTGATCAAAGAGCATCATCTGCAGTTGATTGTGTAAAGCTAGTAGACCCTCATGCTGACATCATTATTAAGTCATCTAGACTTATTATATTAGATAAGGATGTAGATGATGATGTTATCGCAAAGATTAAGCATTATTATATTAATGCAGTAGAGTCACGTGAGAAGGATTTATCAAAGCTATCATTTGATGAGAATGCTGAGATAAAGCCAGTTAATGTATTAAAGGGACTTACAAAGCTTGAGCGTAAGGATTACGCTAAGTTCATTCAAAAGTATGGACTAGCAATGAATGAGGATGACCTTGATTGTGTTGTTAAGTATTTTACAGCTGAGAATCGTGATCCAAATGAAACAGAGCTAAGAATCCTTGATACATATTGGTCAGATCACTGCCGTCATACAACATTCGGTACAGTGCTTGAGGAAATTACAATTGATGATTCATTTATTAAAAATGAATTAGAGGATGCCTTAGATTTATATAAGAATATGCGTCATGAGCTTGGTCGTGACAATAAGGATTTATGCTTAATGGATATGGCTACTATTGGTGCTCGTTATCTAAAGAAGCATGGATATCTAGATGATCAAGAGGTTTCAGAGGAAAACAATGCTTGTTCAATTTTTGTTAATGTTGATGTTAATGGTAATATGGAGAAGTGGCTATTACAATTTAAGAATGAGACACATAACCATCCAACAGAGATTGAGCCATTCGGAGGAGCTTCTACATGCCTTGGAGGAGCAATTCGTGACCCACTATCAGGAAGAGCATATGTTTATCAAGCAATGAGAGTAACAGGAGCTGGTGATATTTATAAGCCAGTTAATGAAACATTAGAAGGAAAGCTTCCACAGCGTATTATTTCAACAAAGGCAGCTGCTGGATATTCATCATATGGTAACCAAATCGGTCTTGCCACAACTCATGTTAGAGAGATTTACCATGATGGATATGTTGCAAAGCGTCTTGAGGTTGGAGCTGTAGTTGGAGCTTCTCGTGCAGCAGACGTTCATAGATATTCTCCTGAAGCTGGAGATGTTGTATTAATGTTTGGTGGACGTACTGGACGTGATGGAATCGGAGGAGCAACAGGATCAAGTAAAAAGCATAATACTAAGTCACTTGAAACTTGCTCATCAGAGGTTCAAAAGGGAAATGCACCTGAGGAAAGAAAGATTCAACACTTATTTAGACGTCCTGAGGTAACAAGAATTATCAAGAAGAGTAATGACTTCGGTGCAGGAGGAGTTTCTGTTGCAATCGGAGAGCTTGCTCCTGGTCTTGAGATTTGGCTTGACAGAGTTCCTACAAAGTATAAGGGATTAAATTCAACAGAACTTGCTATTTCAGAATCACAGGAAAGAATGAGCGTAGTTGTTGATAAGAGCCATGTTGAGGAATTCAAGAAGTATTGTAATGAAGAGAATATCGAGGTAACTCATATCGCTAATGTTACAGATACAAATAGACTTGTAATGTATAACAAGGGTGAAAAGGTAGTTGATATTTCTCGTGAGTTTATAGATTCAGCTGGAGCAAAGCATTATGCTAAGGCAGAGATTGCCCCAGTTGAAAAAAAGAATCCATTTAAGAGAGACATTAAGGGTAAGAATCTTGTTGAGAAGATGATTAATAACTTAAGTGACCCTAATGTTTTGTCTCAAAAGGGATTAATTGAAATGTTTGATGCTACAATCGGAAGATCAACAGTATTAATGCCATTTGGAGGAAAGTATCAAAGAACAGAAACTCAGGTTTCAGTTCAAAAGCTTCCAGTTCTAGATGGAGAAACTAATACAGCATCAATTATGGGATTTGGATATAATCCATATATTACATCATGGTCTCCATATCATGGAAGCCAATATGCTGTAATCGAAGCAGTATCAAAGGTTGTTGCTGCTGGAGCAAGATATGATAAGATGAGATTTAGCTACCAGGAATTCTTCGAGCGTATGCAAGGAGAAAAGTCTTGGGGTAAGCCTCTTGCAGCCTTACTTGGAGCTATTAAGATTCAAAATGATTTAAAGCTTCCATCAATTGGAGGAAAGGACTCAATGTCTGGAACATTTGATAATCTTAATGTACCACCAATGCTAATGGCATTTGGTATTACATGTGTAGATGCAAGAAATGTTATTTCTCCAGAATTCAAGAGTGCAGGAAATAAGATTTATTTAATCAAGCATACTGCATTAAAGAATTATAATCCAAATATTGATGAGCTAAAGAATATCTTTGATTTTGTATCATCTAATATTGAAAACAAGAATATTATTTCTGCATATGCCCTAACAAATGGTGGAGTTTCTGAAGCATTAGCTAAGATGAGCTTTGGAAATAAGGTTGGATGCCGTGTTAAGGTAGCAGAGGATGATTTATTTGATTATTCATATGGTTCATTCGTTGTTGAATCAACAGCAGATCTTAAGGGAGATTTTGTTAAGTTCTTAGGATTTACTATTTCTGATGAGGTTGTTGATATCAATGAAGAAATTATGAATATCGATGGTCTATTTGAAGCAAATAGAAGCAAGTTTGCTACTATATATAAGGATACAGCTAAGAATGATGCTGTTGTATATAAGGCTGATTCAAATAAGAAGAATACACTTGTATACAGTGGTGAGGCAGTAGAGCACCCTACAGTATTTATTCCAGTATTCCCTGGAACAAACTGTGATTATGATACTAAGAAGGCTTGGGAAAAGGCTGGAGCAAAGGTTAATGTTATGGTATTCCGTAACCTTACATCAGATGATGTATTATCATCAATTAAGGATATGAAGGAAAACATTAATAATGCACATGTCTTAATGCTTGTTGGAGGATTTAGTGCAGGAGATGAGCCAGATGGTTCAGCTAAGTTTATCGCAAATGTATTAAATAATGCTGATATCAAGGAGGCTATTAATGCATTACTTGCTCGTGGTGGATTAGTACTTGGTATTTGTAATGGATTCCAAGCATTAGTTAAGTCAGGATTATTACCTTATGGAAAGCTTGGAGAGCTTACTAAGGAGTCTCCAACTCTATTCCGTAATGATATTAACCGTCACGTATCTCAAATGGTTACAACAAGAGTTGCTACAACAGCTTCTCCATGGCTTGCAGGATACAAGGTAGGAGATACTCATACTATTGCTATGTCACATGGTGAAGGAAAGTTTGTTGTATCAGAGAAGATGGCTAAAGAACTATTTGCAAATGGACAGGTAGCCTTCCAATATGTTGATGAGGCTGGAGATATTACAGTAATGTCACCAGAAAATCCAAATGGTTCAAATTATGCAATTGAAGGTATCATCTCTCCAAATGGACAAATACTTGGTAAGATGGGTCATAGTGAGCGTTTCGAGGAAAATCTATTCAAGAATATTTCTGGAAACAAGAATCAAGATCTATTCGCAAATGCCGTAAAGTATTTCAAGAAGGAGATTTAATATGAAAAAAGGTGAATTGCTTTATGAAGGAAAGGCAAAGCAGGTCTATTCAACGGACGATCCTAATGTAATCATTATGCATTACAAGGATGATGCTACTGCTCTTAATGGAGTAAAGCATGTACTTTTCGAGCATAAAGGTGAGCTTAATCAAAAAATCTCAAAGCTCATTTATGATTACCTTAGTGAGCAGGGTATACCTACGCATTACATAAAAACAATTAGTGATACTGACCAATTATGTAAAAAGGTAAAAATAATCCCCTTAGAGGTAATTTGCCGTAATATAATAGCAGGATCTATGGCTAGGCGTCTTGGAATTGTAGAAGGAACAGTAGCTCCTAATACAATATTTGAGCTAAGCTATAAAAATGATTCTTTAGGTGATCCATTAATAAATGATCATCATGCTGTAGCTCTAGGTATTTCAACATATGATGAGCTTAGATCAATTTATGAGCTTACAGCAAAAATAAACTTAAAGCTACAAAAGCTATTCCAGCTTATAGGAGTAAAGCTTGTGGATTTTAAGGTTGAATATGGAAAAACTGCAGATGGAGAAATCGTCTTAGCAGACGAGATATCTCCAGACTGCTGTAGATTATGGGATGCTAAAACTAATGATCACCTTGATAAGGATAGATTCCGTCGTGATCTTGGAGATGTTATGGGTGGATATGTTGAAATCTATAATCGTCTAAGCGAAGCATTAAAAAAGTAATAACATATATACATATATATTAGGAGGAAAAAATATATGGGATCAAAGGCATATGGTAGCTCTGGAGTAGATCTAGAGGCTGGTTATGAAGCAGTAAGAAGATACAAGGCACATGTTAATAGAACAAATAGACCTGGTTGTGTATCTGGAATTGGATCATTCGGAGGAATGTTTGATCTAGCAAGCTTAGGATATAAGGAGCCAATGCTTGTCAGTGGTACTGATGGAGTTGGAACAAAGCTAAAGCTTGCATTTGAAATGGATAAGCATGATACAATTGGTATTGATGCTGTTGCTATGTGTGTTAATGATGTATTAGCACAAGGAGCAGAGCCATTATATTTCTTAGACTATGTAGCTCTAGGACATGCTATTCCTGAAAAGCTTGAGAAGATTGTATCTGGAGTTGCAGATGGATGTGTTCAAGCAGGATGCGCATTAATCGGAGGAGAAACAGCAGAAATGCCTGGTATGTACGCCGATGGTGAATATGATATTGCAGGATTTGCAGTAGGAGTTGTTGAAAAGAGCAAGCTTATTGATGATTCAAAGGTTGCTGTTGGAGATATACTTGTTGGTATTGCATCAACTGGAGTACATTCTAATGGATTCAGTCTTGTAAGAAAGATTATTAGTGATAATAATATTGACCTACATTCATATTCTGATGAGCTTGGTGGAGTTGTTGGTGAAGTATTACTTACACCTACAAGAATTTACTGCAAGCAGGTTAAGGATGTTATTGATAATGTAGATGTACATGGTGTTGCACATATTACAGGTGGAGGATTCGATGAGAATATTCCACGTATCTTAACTGACAAGATGGGTCTTGATATCGTTGAGGGTTCTTGGCCAATTCTTCCTGTTTTCAAGTTCCTTGAGAAGTATGGTAAGGTTGATCATAGAGAGATGTTTAATATCTACAATATGGGTATTGGTATGGTTATTGCTGTTGCTAATATGGATGACGCTAAGAAGGTTATAGATATTTTAGCTAAGCATAATGATAAGGCATACGTTATCGGTAAGGTAACAGACAATGCTGGTAAGGTAGTTATTCATAAGTAATATGAAGAAGCTTGCTGTTTTTGCTAGTGGTAGTGGTACTAATTATGAAGCCATTGTCACTGCATGTGAAGAAGGAAAAATTGATGCTGAAGTCGTACTTCTAGTATGTGATAAGGAAGGGGCATATGTCCTAGAGCGTGCGAAAAACCATCGCACACCTACCTTCCTATTTAATGCACATGATTATAAGAAGAAGGAAGACTTTGAGAAAATTATAGTTTCTAAGCTAGATGCACTAGGTGTTGATCTAGTATGCCTTGCAGGATATATGCGCTATATTGGTACTACGCTTCTTGCAAGCTACGAAGGTAAGATTATCAATATTCACCCAGCATTATTACCATCATTTAAGGGTGCACATGGTATTAAGGATGCATTTGATTATGGTGTTAAAATGTTTGGTGTAACTGTTCACTATGTTGATAGTGGAGTGGATAGTGGAAAGATAATTATGCAACGTGGATTTGAATATTATGGTAACGATGTAGACGAGGTAGAGACTCATATTCATGAGATCGAGCACGTTTTATACATTGAAGCAATAAACAAGGTTTTAAAAGGAGAATAAATTAATGAAAAGAGCATTAGTTAGTGTTACTGATAAAACTGGTGTTGTTGATTTCTGTAAGGAGCTTTCAAAGCTTGGATATGAAATCATCTCTACTGGTGGAACTAAAAAGGTTTTAGATGAAGCAGGTGTAAAAACTATTGGTATTGAGGATGTTACAGGATTCCCTGAAATATTATCAGGAAGAGTTAAGACTCTTCACCCAATGGTTCATGGTGGACTTCTTGCTATTCGTGATAACGAGGAGCATATAAAGCAGGTTAAGGAGCACAATATTAAATATATTGATTTAGTATGTGTTAACCTATATGCATTTAGACAAACAATTGAGCGTGGAGCATCATTTGATGAGGCTATCGAGAATATCGATATCGGAGGACCATCTATGCTTCGTTCTGCAGCAAAGAATCATAAGTTCGTAACTGTTGTTACAGATATTAATGATTATGCTAAGGTTATTGAAGAGATTAAGACTTTAGGAGATACTACATATGAAACACGTAGAGCACTTGCAGCTAAGGTATTTAGAACAACTGCTCAATATGATTCTATGATTTCTCAATATTTAACTGCAGCGTGCGGTATTGAGCATCCAGAAAGCATTACTCTAAATTATAATCTAAAGCAAGAATTAAGATATGGAGAAAATCCACATCAAAGTGCTGCGCTATATGAAGGACCATATACTTCATATTCAATAGTTCATTCAACTCAATTACAGGGTAAGGAATTATCATACAATAATATTCAAGATGCTAACGCATGTCTAAATCTACTTAAGGAATTTAGTGAGCCAACTGCTATTGGTTTAAAGCACATGAATCCATGTGGATGTGCATCAGCACAAACAATTCTTGAGGCATGGGATAAGGCATATAATGCTGACTCTGTTTCAATTTATGGTGGTATTGTAGCATTCAATAGAGTAGTTGATAAGGCACTTGCAGAAGATATTATGAATAAGAAGGTATTCTTAGAGATTATCATGGCTCCTGATTATACAGATGAGGCAAAGGATATTTTAGCAGCTAAGAAGAACTGCCGTGTTATGAAGGTAGATATGACATCTCCTTTCAAGGATAAGAAGATGGCACTTACTGTTAATGGTGGTTTATTATATCAAAATATTGATGCAGAGATTTATAACGAAAGTGATTTAAAGGTTGTTACAAAGAAGGCTCCAACAGAGGCTGAAATGAAGGACCTATTATTTGCAATGAAGGTTGTAAAGCATGTTAAGTCTAATGCAATTTTAGTTGCAACAAATGAGACTACTGCTGGAGTTGGTGCAGGACAAATGAACCGTGTAGGTTCTGCTAAGATTGCACTTGATTGGGCTAAGGAGCATGGAGTAAAGAGCATGGTTCTTTCTTCAGATGCATTCTTCCCATTCGATGATACTGTTCGCCTTGCTGCACAATATGGTGTTACAGCTATTATTCAGCCAGGTGGATCAATTCGTGATGAGGATTCAATTAAGGCTTGTGACGAGCTAGGAATAGCTATGGTTACAACAGGAATGCGTCATTTTAAGCATTAATTATAATTATAAGGAGATATTTATTATGAATATTTTGGTTATCGGAAGCGGTGGAAGAGAGCATGCAATTATTGATGCAATCGCCCGCAGCCCTAAGAATGCAAAAATATATGCAGCACCAGGTAATGCTGGTATTGCACAACTTGCAGAATGTGTAAATATTAAGGATACTGATGTAGATGGTGTTGTAAAATTTGCTAAGGAGCATGCAATTGACCTTGTTGTAGTAGGTCCTGAGGCAGGACTTGCTGTAGGTATGGTTGATGCTTTAACTAATGCAGGTATTAAGGCATTTGGACCTACTAAGGCTGCAGCTCAAATTGAGGCTTCAAAGGAATTCGCAAAGAATCTAATGAAAAAGTATAATATTCCTACTGCAGGATATGCAGTATTTGATGATTATGCTAAGGCATTAGATTATGTTAAAAAGGAAGGATGCCCTATCGTTATTAAGTATGATGGTCTTGCTGCTGGAAAGGGTGTAGTTATCGCAACTAACCTTGATGAGGCAGATCAAGCACTAAAGGATATGCTTATTGACGATAAGTTTGGACATGCATCTGTAGTTATTGAGGAATTCCTTGATGGACCAGAATTTTCATTTATGTGCTTCTGTGATGGAGAAAATGTTTATCCAATGGAGATAAGCCAAGACCATAAGAGAGCATATGAGGGTGATAAGGGACCTAATACTGGTGGTATGGGAGCATACTCACCAGTACCTATTATTACTAAAGAGGATTTAGATTATTCATATAAAAACATTATGGTTCCAACAGCTAAGGCGATGGTTTTAGAGGGTGTACCATTTAAGGGTGTTTTATATGGTGGTCTTATGAAGACTAAGAGCGGAGTTAAGGTTATTGAGTTTAATTCACGCTTTGGAGATCCTGAGACTGAGGTTGTATTACCTCGTCTAGAATCAGATATTATTGATATCTTCCTTGATATAGTTGATTCAAAGAAAATTGAAGAGATTAAGTGGAGTAAGGATGTAACTCTTGGAATTGTTCTTGCGTCTAAGGGATACCCTCTTGATTATAAGAAGGGATATAAGATTGAAGGTCTTGAAGGTCTTGAGTCAAAGGTATTCCATATGGGTACAAAGATGGAGAATGGAGAATACTTCACCAATGGAGGAAGAGTATTATTTGTAGTTGCTAAGGGAAAGACTCTTGCAGAAGCAAAGGAGAAGGCTTTAGCAGATACACAAAAGATTAAATGTGAAAACTTGTTCTATAGAAGAGATATCGGACATAGAGCTTTAAATAAATAGTAGGCTTGGAGGGATTAAAATGGCTGAAGTTATAAGCGGACGCGATCTAAGTGCTGCCTTAAAGGCTGAGATGAAAGTACAGGTAAAGGAGCTATTTCAAAAGTATGGAAGAGCCCCACATCTTGCAGTTATCATAATTGGAGATAATCCTGGTTCTATTTCATATGTTAAGGGTAAGGAAAAAAGCTGCAATGAAATTGGTATAAAGAACACTACATTCCATTTGAATGCTCGTGTTAGTCAAAAGACTGTTATGAATTTAATAAAGTCCTTAAATGAGGATGATACTGTTGATGGTATTCTAGTTCAGCTTCCATTACCAAAGAGCTATGACGAGGAAGCTATTATCAATGCTATAGATCCAACTAAGGATGTAGATGGATTCCATCCATCAAATATTGCAAAGCTTTGGACAAAGAAGCCTTGCATGCTACCATGTACTCCTAAGGGTATCATTGAGATGCTAAAGAGTAAGAATATTGAAATTAAAGGTAAAAGAGTTTGTGTTATGGGAAGATCAAATATTGTAGGTCTTCCTATGATGAAGCTTTTTATAGATGAGGATGCAACTGTTACTATGGTGCATTCAAAAACAACAAGACAATGGGAGTTTACAAGAGATGCAGATATTTTAATAGTTGCTATCGGTAAACCAAAGGTTGTCAATGCCCGTTATATTAAGGACGGAGCAGTAGTAATTGATGTTGGTGTAAACCGCGATCCAGAAACAGGAAAGCTATGTGGTGACGTTGATTTTGATGATTGCGAGCCATATGCATCATATATTACAAAGGTACCAGGTGGTGTAGGACCAATGACTATTTGTGCATTAATGCAAAATACAATTGAGTCATTCCTAACTCATGTTGGTGAAAAAATGGAGGACAGAAAGTAATGATAGAACGTTATTCTAGACAAATTATGCGTGATATTTGGACTGAAGAGAATAAATTTAATGCATATTTAAAGGTTGAAATATTAAACGCAGAGGCTTGGTGTAAGATATTCCATAACATTCCTGAAGGTGATGTTAAGCTATTATGGGACAATGCTAAGTTTGATATTAAGAGAATTAAGGAAATTGAAGAGAAGACTCGTCATGATGTAGTAGCATTTACACGTGCAGTTGGAGAGACTCTTGGTGAAGAAAAGAAATGGGTTCACTATGGACTTACTTCAACTGACGTTGTTGATACAGCTAATGGATATTTAATGACACAAGCAAATAAGATTTTACGTGAGGATTTAGTAGCATTCCTTGATATGTTAAAGAAGCAAGCTAATAGATTTAAGAATACTCCTTGTATTGGACGTACTCATGGAATTCATGCTGATATTACTTCATTTGGATTAAAATGGGCATTATGGTATGAGGAAATGAAGAGAAATCTTGAAAGATTTGATTATGCAGCAAAGGGTATTGAGGTTGGAAAGCTTTCTGGTGCTGTTGGTAATTTCGCTAATATACCACCAGAGATTCAAGATTATGTATGCGAGCATTTAGGAATTGATAGTGCAAATATTTCTACACAGGTTATTCAACGTGATCGTCATGCATATTATATGTCTACACTTGCAGTAATTGCGGATACTTGTGAGCAAATGGCTCTTGAGATTCGTAACCTACAACGTACTGAGGTACATGAGGTTGAGGAAGCATTCAAGCAAGGACAAAAGGGATCTAGTGCTATGCCACATAAGAGAAACCCTATTTCAAGTGAGAATATTTGTGGATGCTCACGTGTAATGCGTGGATATATGGTAGCATTTAATGAGAATGTTGCATTATGGCATGAGCGTGATATTTCACACTCTTGTACAGAGCGTATTATTCTTCCTGATGCAACAGAGCTTCTAGATTATATGCTTAATAGATTAAAGGGTATTCTTGAGAATCTTGTAGTATATCCTGAAACTATGATGAAGAATATTTATAAGACAAAGGGAGTTATATTTGCTCAAAGAGTAATGTATGCATTAATTTCTAAGGGTCTTGTAAGAGAGGCAGCATATGATATGGTTCAGCCTATTGCTATGCGTGCTTTAAATGAAGATTTAAATTATATTGATTTATTAAAGGAATCTAAGGATGTTAAGACATATTTAACAGATAGTGAAATTGATTCTTGCTTCACTCTTGATTATTATTTCAAGAATGTAGATTATATATTCAATAGAGTTGGAATTTTGGAGGAAACAAAGTAATGTCTAAGTTTGATGAAATTAGAGTTGGATTAACATTTGATGATGTTTTATTAATCCCACAAAAGTCTGAGATTTTACCATCTCAGGTAACATTAAAGACACATTTAACAAAGAAGATTGAATTAAATATTCCTATTATTTCATCTGCAATGGATACAGTTACAGAGTCTGGTTTAGCTATTGCACTTGCTCGTGAGGGAGGAATTGGTATTATTCATAAGAATATGTCAATTGAGGCTCAAGCTCATGAGGTTGAAATGGTAAAGAGAAATGAATCAGGAATTATTACTAAGCCAGTTACATTAAAGGCTAAGAATACTACTCTTGATGCTGCTCAAATTCTTTCTGATTATAATATTTCATCTCTACCTATCGTAGATGATTCTAATAAGCTTGTAGGACTTATCACTAACCGTGATTTAAAATATCTTACACCAGATAACACATTATTATCTAAGGTAATGACTAAGGGTAAGAAGCTTGTTACAGCAAGAGAAGGAATTACTCTTGATGAGGCAAAGGATATTCTATATTCTAATCGTATTGAGAAGCTTCCTCTTGTTGATGAAAATGGAATTCTAAAGGGATTAATTACAATTCGTGATATTGATAATGATCAAAACTATCCAAATGCATGTAAGGATTCAAAGGGAAGACTTAGATGTGGAGCTGCAGTAGGTATCGGTGATGATATGATGGACCGTGTTACAGCATTAGTTAACGCAGGTGTTGATGTTATTGCAGTTGACTCTGCACATGGACATTCTAAGAATGTATTAACTGCTGTTAAGAAGATTAAGACAGCATTCCCAGAGCTTCAGGTTATTGCAGGAAATATTGTAACACCAGAGGCTGCACAAGCTTTAATTGATGCAGGAGCAGATGCTGTTAAGGTTGGAATTGGACCTGGTTCAATTTGTACAACACGTGTTGTTGCAGGAGTTGGAGTACCTCAAATTACTGCAGTAAACGATGTATCTGAGTTTGTTAAGAAGTATGCTCCAGGAGTTGGAGTTATTGCGGATGGAGGAATTAAGTATTCTGGAGATATCTGCAAGGCTTTAGCTGCAGGAGGAGATGTAGTTATGCTTGGTTCAATTTTCGCAGGATGCAAGGAAGCTCCAGGAGATGAAATTGTATTCCAAGGAAGAAGATATAAGGTATACCAAGGAATGGGATCACTTGCCGCAATGAAGAGAGGTTCAGCTGATCGTTATTTCCAAAGTAAGGCTACAAAGGCTAAGAAGCTTGTTCCTGAAGGAATTGAAGGAAGAGTTGCTTATAAGGGAGAATTATCTGATACAGTTTACCAGCTTTGTGGTGGAATTAAGTCAGGTATGGGATATTGTGGAGCAGAGACAATTGAGATTCTACAAAAGACATCTAAGTTTATAAGAATTACAAATGCTGGACTTCGTGAGTCTCATCCACATGATGTTGATATCACAGTTGAAGCACCTAACTATACAAAGTAGAAAAGGAGACACTAGAATGGATTACGATAAGATTATAGTATTAGATTTTGGAAGCCAATATAATCAGCTAATCGCTCGTCGTATCCGTGAGATGGGAGTTTATTCTGCATTACTTCCTAATACAATTACTGCAGCTGAAATTAAGGCTATGGGTAATGTTAAGGGAATCGTATTTAGTGGAGGACCTAAATCAGTATATGATGCTGATGCATTCTCATGTGATAAGGAGATTTATAAGCTAGGATTACCAATTTTTGGTATTTGCTATGGTATGCAGCTATGTGCTAATGATTTCGGAGGAGAAATCAAGCCAGGTGAGACTAAGGAATATGGTAGAGCACCTATTACAGTATTAGATGATTGTTTATTATTTGATCATCTACCAAAGACTCAGGATGTATGGATGAGCCATGGAGATAAGGTTGCAAAGATTCCTGAAGGATTTAAGGTTGCGGCTATTACTGAAAATAAGATTAATGCCGCAATGTATAATCTAGATAAGAAGATTTATTGTGCACAATTCCACCCAGAGGTTAGAAACTCTGTTTATGGAAATGATATTATTCATAACTTTGTATTCAAGATTTGTAAGGCAGAGGCTAATTGGACTATGGCATCATATCTTGAGGAGAAGGTTAAGGAAATTAAGGAAACAGTTGGAGATAAGAAGGTATTATGTGGTTTATCTGGAGGAGTAGATTCTGCAGTAGCCGCAGCCTTAATCCATAGAGCTATTGGAAATCAATTAACATGTATGTTTATTGATCATGGATTACTTCGTGCAGGAGAGTCTGAGCAGGTTATGGATACATTCACTGGACCAGATTCTAAGTTTGGTATGAATATTATTCGTATTGATGCTAAGAATCGTTTCTTATCTAAGCTTGCAGGAGTATCAGATCCTGAAAAGAAGAGAAAGATTATTGGTTCTGAGTTCGTATATTGCTTCGATGAGGAATCAAAGAAGCTTGGAGAATTTGATTTCTTAGCTCAAGGAACATTATATACAGATGTTATTGAGTCAGGAACAAAGACTGCTCAAACAATTAAGTCACACCACAATGTAGGTGGACTTCCTAAGGATATGAAGTTTAAGCTAATTGAACCACTTAATAAGCTATTCAAGGATGAGGTAAGAGCACTTGGTGAGGAGCTTGGAATTCCTTCAGACATTGTTTGGAGACAACCATTCCCAGGACCAGGACTTGCAATACGTATTATTGGTGATATTACTGAAGAAAAGCTTGAGAAGGTTAGACATAGTGATGCTATTCTTCGTGAAGAAATTAAGAATGCTGGACTTGAAAAGGATATTTGGCAATACTTCACAGTATTACCAGGAATTCAATCAGTAGGAGTTATGGGAGATTTTAGAACATATTGTGATGCAATTGCAATTCGTGCTGTTACATCTATTGATGGAATGACAGCTGACTGGGCTCGTATACCATATGATGTACTTGCAAAGATTTCATCAAGAATTGTAAATGAAGTTCCAGGTGTTAATAGAATAGTCTATGACTGTACATCTAAACCACCTTCAACAATTGAGTGGGAGTAGTGATATAATGTCTACACAGGATATAAAAGGGAATAAGCATTACTTTACACTTATAATTGTTTATGGAGTTATATTAGGTGTTATTTATTCATATTGGATGATTAAAGAAGATCTTCCAATGTGGGCAAGTATTTTAGTAGGAGTGTTATTTATATTATCTGGAGTAGGATGTGCATTCCTATCTACTTGGTACGAATCAAAGAAGAAGGCTAAGGCTGAAAGTGAACTAGAAAATACAAATGAGGCTTTAGAGAATTGTACAACAAAAGATAATAATGTAGTAGAAAATAACAATCTAAAAGAAGAAAATAATTAGAAAAATACTGATAGACAATTTAGCGTCTATCAGTTTTTTTATTTAATTTTTTTATAATATATGTTAAAATTATTTAAAATTACCAATAAAAATGGTTTGTTTATTTGTTTAAAGGGTGTGAGGATAATGAGTCTTGATGAAATTATAGATGAATTAAGAGTTTGTGATTATACAAATTTTGATGAATTTTATAATGCTACAAAAAAGACTGTTTTCTTCGCTATAGCTTCAATTGTTAAGGATAGGTCAGTAATTGATGATCTCATGCAGGATACATATATTAGGTTTTTGGAGAATATAGATAAATATAAAACCAAAACAAATATAAATGCATATTTATCAACAATGGCACATAATATTGCGATAAATCACTATAACAAGGAAAAGAAGCTAGTTCATGATCAGGAAATATTAGATTTTATACCTGATAATAAAAATAATGATAGCTATGTGGAGATAGAGGTTTTAGATATATTAAAGGATTTAGATGATATATCTAGAGAAATAGTAATTCTTCATGTAATAAATGATTTGAAGTTTAAGGATATTGCTGTAATAGTTAATAAACCACTAGGTACAGTATTATGGATATATAATAAAGCTATTAAGGCTTTAAAGAGAAAGGTAGGTGCTTCAAATGAGTAATAAGAATATAAAGGAAATGCTTCTTAAAGCTGCAAGAGATCAAAAAATTAATGATAATTCTAAAGCTATCATTTCAAATGTAGATACATCTAAGGTAATTATTAGTCAAAAGAAGGCACCAAGAAGATTAAGGTTTGCACCATATGCCCTTGTAGGTATTGCATCTGCAGTTATTATGGTTGGAATCGGATTTGCGATAGGATCTACCGCAACATCAGTAAATACTGAAGATTCACCTGCTGGTCAGTTTGATGATTTTGAAACAATGACACAATTTATTACAGGATCACAGGCTGTTGAATATTATAATATTGTAAATGTCGCAAGCATACTTGATGATTTTACATATGATGTAGTAACAAGAAGCACAACTTCAAAGAATATGACAACAGAAGAGGAAGCCTCTTTAGTAAATGATGTTGATTTATATATGTATAATCTTGAAGAAATGCTAGGACTTACAACACCAAGTCAGCCTGTTCTTATAGAGAATGGAAATAATTATCATAATTACAAAAATGATGTATGTGTTAAGCTTTCAAATGATAATTATCATATTTATTTTGATGAAGAAATACTAAAGGAAGAAAATAAGGGCGAAACTAATTATAAGCTTAAGTCAATTATTACAGGATCTATTTTAGTTGAGAATAATGAATATCAATTCACTGGTACAAGAGATATTAAAAATGGAGCTTCTATTTATAGTACTAAGATTTATTTAGATAGTGAGGATTCATCTGATTATTTCCTTATTAATGAGGAATTCAATACGAATGAAAATGAATTCACATACGAGGCATATATAGATGATGTACGTGTAAAATATATTGATGTTGAGCAAAGCCTTAATAATGACGGTACTACAGATAGTGTTTATTTAAGAAAGCTATTAGATCCATCTAAGGATGTTGAATCAAATAATATGAACCAGGTAACATTTGCTTTAAGTGATACTCATTATATGGCTGGAAAGCTAAAAAGCAGAAATGGTGATTATATTTATGTTGATAAAAACGAGAGCTCATATGAATATAGCTTTAAGAACTCTTTAAATAAATATATAAAAGAAATTTAAAAAAATTAAAATTTTTACCAATAAATAATAATATGGACTTGTTATAAAGGTGTAAGTAAATAATAGCATATACAAAATGTGCTTTTTACTTAACTCGATTTAGATTTTTATAACAAGTCCTTTTCTCTTTCGAATATTAAAAAAGGTTACAATTTTTTAATTTTCCCCTATAAATATACAACTTGTTATAAAAATTGATATAAAGGCTAAGCTAGTAGCTTAGCTTTTATAAATGAGTTAAATGTAAGCGTTTACTGAAGATTGTGGAGGAAAAAGAAATGAAAGTTAAAAGATTAGGAATGGCGGTGGCGTTAGCTTCTGCAGTAATGGGCCTTGCGTCATGCGGGACAAAGGCAAATAATTCAAATGTAATTGCTGAACCAGTAATATCAGGAGATAGTGGTTCTACAACAACAGGAGATAATAGTACTACAACAAAACCAAGTGGCAATACTACAACAACAGGAGATAATAGTACTACAACAAAACCAAGTGGCAATACTACAACAACAGGAGATAATAGTACTACAACACAACAAGGGAATACATCTAATAGCTCAAACAATAATAGTGAGCTTGAAAAACTTGAATCTAGTGTTGTAGCTACAAAAATGACAGTATCTTCATATGGTGGAGATCAAGAGAGTGCATATGTTGAGTTTAATCCAGTTTCTGGAGCTTCTAACTATAAGGTTTTAGTAAAGAAGGTTAAGGATAGTAATCTAAATGCAGTAAGCTCAGATTATAAGGCTATAGATGAGCAATTAATTAGAAAATATAAGGATGGTTCATCTTATAAGTTTAGAGCTGACGCCTTAGGATTAAGTGCTGGAGTATATGATATAAAGGTTACTTATGTTTTAAATAATGAGACAGTAGAGGGTGCTGTTATTTCAAATATTGGAGTTGTATCATATGATAGATCAGGATTCGCATTTAGTAAGAATTCTTATAATAGTACAGGTGATGCATCTGGAGCATATAAAGAGGATGGTACATTAAAGGATAATGCAAGAGTGCTTTATGTATCAGCATCAAATGCTAAGACTGTACAATTAACTGTAAATACAGGAACTGAGACTACACTTACTGGACTTCAAACAATCATTGATGGATACCAAAAGGGTAAGGAATCAAGACCTCTTGCGATAAGAATTTTAGGAGAGATTACTGCAAGTGATATGGATGCATTACTATCTTCAGGAGAAGGATTACAGGTTAAGGGTAAAGGTGAAGGAAATATCTTCAACATGACTATTGAGGGTGTTGGAAATGATGCGTTTATTCATGGATTTGGATTTTTAGTTAAGAATGTAACTAACCTAGAGATGAGAAACCTAGGAGTAGCTACATTAATTGATGATGATATTTCACTTGATGGTGGAAATTATAATGTATGGGTACATGATAATGACCTATTCTATGGAAAAAATGGTTCTGGAGACCATGCTAAGGGTGATGGTTCATTAGATATTAAGGGAACATTCTATGCGACATTATCATATAACCATTATTATGATTCAGGAAAGTCAACTCTTCATTCAAATTCAAAGAGTGGTTCACCTGATGTAGATTATGTTTCATACCATCATAATTGGTTTGATCACTCAGATTCACGTCATCCACGTATTAGATTATCTACAGCAGTTCATATTTATAATAATTATTATGATGGTAATGCAAAATATGGTGTAGGAGTTACTACAGGATCTTCAGCATTTGTTGAAAACAATTATTTTAGAAACTGTAAGAACCCAATGCTATCTTCACTTCAAGGTACTGATGCAAAGGGAGATGGAACATTTAGTAGTGAAAGTGGAGGAATGATTAAGGCATTTGGAAATACTATTATTTGGGAAGGTGCAATGGCAGGATATAGTGATAATTTAGTATATGCCAATGCAGCACAAGGAAATAATGCGGCAAATGCTACATCATTTGATGCATATCTTGCATCAACAAGAAATGAGGTTGTTCCTAATACATATAAGACAGTATCAGGAGGAAGTACATATTCTAACTTTGATACGAATTCATCAATAATGTATTCATATAGTGTTCAAACACCAGAGGAGGCTATGAATACAACAAAGAATTATGCTGGACGTATTCAAGGTGGAGATATCAAGTGGGAGTTTGATAACGCCACAGAAGATCTTAACTATGATGTAATACCTGGACTTAGAAGTTATCTTGATAGCTATAAGAATAATAATATATTAGAGATTATGGGACTAGGAACACAGGCTAGTGAATCAAGCTCATCAAGTGAAGGAGATAGTACTAGTGGAGCAAGTGAGTCTTCAGAAACCGGAGAGACTGGAAATACAGGAAGGCAATCTAAAAGAAGAAAATAATTAGAAAAATACTGATAGACAATTTAGCGTCTATCAGTTTTTTTATTTAATTTTTTTATAATATATGTTAAAATTATTTAAAATTACCAATAAAAATGGTTTGTTTATTTGTTTAAAGGGTGTGAGGATAATGAGTCTTGATGAAATTATAGATGAATTAAGAGTTTGTGATTATACAAATTTTGATGAATTTTATAATGCTACAAAAAAGACTGTTTTCTTCGCTATAGCTTCAATTGTTAAGGATAGGTCAGTAATTGATGATCTCATGCAGGATACATATATTAGGTTTTTGGAGAATATAGATAAATATAAAACCAAAACAAATATAAATGCATATTTATCAACAATGGCACATAATATTGCGATAAATCACTATAACAAGGAAAAGAAGCTAGTTCATGATCAGGAAATATTAGATTTTATACCTGATAATAAAAATAATGATAGCTATGTGGAGATAGAGGTTTTAGATATATTAAAGGATTTAGATGATATATCTAGAGAAATAGTAATTCTTCATGTAATAAATGATTTGAAGTTTAAGGATATTGCTGTAATAGTTAATAAACCACTAGGTACAGTATTATGGATATATAATAAAGCTATTAAGGCTTTAAAGAGAAAGGTAGGTGCTTCAAATGAGTAATAAGAATATAAAGGAAATGCTTCTTAAAGCTGCAAGAGATCAAAAAATTAATGATAATTCTAAAGCTATCATTTCAAATGTAGATACATCTAAGGTAATTATTAGTCAAAAGAAGGCACCAAGAAGATTAAGGTTTGCACCATATGCCCTTGTAGGTATTGCATCTGCAGTTATTATGGTTGGAATCGGATTTGCGATAGGATCTACCGCAACATCAGTAAATACTGAAGATTCACCTGCTGGTCAGTTTGATGATTTTGAAACAATGACACAATTTATTACAGGATCACAGGCTGTTGAATATTATAATATTGTAAATGTCGCAAGCATACTTGATGATTTTACATATGATGTAGTAACAAGAAGCACAACTTCAAAGAATATGACAACAGAAGAGGAAGCCTCTTTAGTAAATGATGTTGATTTATATATGTATAATCTTGAAGAAATGCTAGGACTTACAACACCAAGTCAGCCTGTTCTTATAGAGAATGGAAATAATTATCATAATTACAAAAATGATGTATGTGTTAAGCTTTCAAATGATAATTATCATATTTATTTTGATGAAGAAATACTAAAGGAAGAAAATAAGGGCGAAACTAATTATAAGCTTAAGTCAATTATTACAGGATCTATTTTAGTTGAGAATAATGAATATCAATTCACTGGTACAAGAGATATTAAAAATGGAGCTTCTATTTATAGTACTAAGATTTATTTAGATAGTGAGGATTCATCTGATTATTTCCTTATTAATGAGGAATTCAATACGAATGAAAATGAATTCACATACGAGGCATATATAGATGATGTACGTGTAAAATATATTGATGTTGAGCAAAGCCTTAATAATGACGGTACTACAGATAGTGTTTATTTAAGAAAGCTATTAGATCCATCTAAGGATGTTGAATCAAATAATATGAACCAGGTAACATTTGCTTTAAGTGATACTCATTATATGGCTGGAAAGCTAAAAAGCAGAAATGGTGATTATATTTATGTTGATAAAAACGAGAGCTCATATGAATATAGCTTTAAGAACTCTTTAAATAAATATATAAAAGAAATTTAAAAAAATTAAAATTTTTACCAATAAATAATAATATGGACTTGTTATAAAGGTGTAAGTAAATAATAGCATATACAAAATGTGCTTTTTACTTAACTCGATTTAGATTTTTATAACAAGTCCTTTTCTCTTTCGAATATTAAAAAAGGTTACAATTTTTTAATTTTCCCCTATAAATATACAACTTGTTATAAAAATTGATATAAAGGCTAAGCTAGTAGCTTAGCTTTTATAAATGAGTTAAATGTAAGCGTTTACTGAAGATTGTGGAGGAAAAAGAAATGAAAGTTAAAAGATTAGGAATGGCGGTGGCGTTAGCTTCTGCAGTAATGGGCCTTGCGTCATGCGGGACAAAGGCAAATAATTCAAATGTAATTGCTGAACCAGTAATATCAGGAGATAGTGGTTCTACAACAACAGGAGATAATAGTACTACAACAAAACCAAGTGGCAATACTACAACAACAGGAGATAATAGTACTACAACACAACAAGGGAATACATCTAATAGCTCAAACAATAATAGTGAGCTTGAAAAACTTGAATCTAGTGTTGTAGCTACAAAAATGACAGTATCTTCATATGGTGGAGATCAAGAGAGTGCATATGTTGAGTTTAATCCAGTTTCTGGAGCTTCTAACTATAAGGTTTTAGTAAAGAAGGTTAAGGATAGTAATCTAAATGCAGTAAGCTCAGATTATAAGGCTATAGATGAGCAATTAATTAGAAAATATAAGGATGGTTCATCTTATAAGTTTAGAGCTGACGCCTTAGGATTAAGTGCTGGAGTATATGATATAAAGGTTACTTATGTTTTAAATAATGAGACAGTAGAGGGTGCTGTTATTTCAAATATTGGAGTTGTATCATATGATAGATCAGGATTCGCATTTAGTAAGAATTCTTATAATAGTACAGGTGATGCATCTGGAGCATATAAAGAGGATGGTACATTAAAGGATAATGCAAGAGTGCTTTATGTATCAGCATCAAATGCTAAGACTGTACAATTAACTGTAAATACAGGAACTGAGACTACACTTACTGGACTTCAAACAATCATTGATGGATACCAAAAGGGTAAGGAATCAAGACCTCTTGCGATAAGAATTTTAGGAGAGATTACTGCAAGTGATATGGATGCATTACTATCTTCAGGAGAAGGATTACAGGTTAAGGGTAAAGGTGAAGGAAATATCTTCAACATGACTATTGAGGGTGTTGGAAATGATGCGTTTATTCATGGATTTGGATTTTTAGTTAAGAATGTAACTAACCTAGAGATGAGAAACCTAGGAGTAGCTACATTAATTGATGATGATATTTCACTTGATGGTGGAAATTATAATGTATGGGTACATGATAATGACCTATTCTATGGAAAAAATGGTTCTGGAGACCATGCTAAGGGTGATGGTTCATTAGATATTAAGGGAACATTCTATGCGACATTATCATATAACCATTATTATGATTCAGGAAAGTCAACTCTTCATTCAAATTCAAAGAGTGGTTCACCTGATGTAGATTATGTTTCATACCATCATAATTGGTTTGATCACTCAGATTCACGTCATCCACGTATTAGATTATCTACAGCAGTTCATATTTATAATAATTATTATGATGGTAATGCAAAATATGGTGTAGGAGTTACTACAGGATCTTCAGCATTTGTTGAAAACAATTATTTTAGAAACTGTAAGAACCCAATGCTATCTTCACTTCAAGGTACTGATGCAAAGGGAGATGGAACATTTAGTAGTGAAAGTGGAGGAATGATTAAGGCATTTGGAAATACTATTATTTGGGAAGGTGCAATGGCAGGATATAGTGATAATTTAGTATATGCCAATGCAGCACAAGGAAATAATGCGGCAAATGCTACATCATTTGATGCATATCTTGCATCAACAAGAAATGAGGTTGTTCCTAATACATATAAGACAGTATCAGGAGGAAGTACATATTCTAACTTTGATACGAATTCATCAATAATGTATTCATATAGTGTTCAAACACCAGAGGAGGCTATGAATACAACAAAGAATTATGCTGGACGTATTCAAGGTGGAGATATCAAGTGGGAGTTTGATAACGCCACAGAAGATCTTAACTATGATGTAATACCTGGACTTAGAAGTTATCTTGATAGCTATAAGAATAATAATATATTAGAGATTATGGGACTAGGAACACAGGCTAGTGAATCAAGCTCATCAAGTGAAGGAGATAGTACTAGTGGAGCAAGTGAGTCTTCAGAAACCGGAGAGACTGGAAATACAGGAAGCGCAATTACAGGATCTATAGTAGCTACATTCCCATATACTGGATCTGATTTTACAATAGTAGGAAGAACATCTACAAGTAAAGGTAGTGTAACATATAATAATACAACTTATAGCGAATGCCTTAAGATGGAAAGCTCAACATCTGTTACATTTACTACATCAGCTACTATGACTTTAACTTTAATTATAAATGGTACTAATATTAAGATTGATGGTAAAAAGTATACTGGAACTGCAGAAGGAGATCATTATGTAATTACTCTTCAATTAGCAACAGGAACACATACTATTACTAAGGCTGATGCAGCAAATATTTTCTATATTAGTTTAGCTTAATCAAAGAAAATTAAAAAATCACCAATAAATACAATATGTTGATTGTTATAAAGGTGTAGGAAAATTATAAAGGCTAAGTTTTTATTACTTAGCTTTTATAAATCAAAATAATGTAAGCGTTTTACAAAGAGAGGAAAAAGAAAATGAAATTAAAAAGAATAGGTTTAACAATAGCATTTGCGGCTTCGGTTCTTGGACTAGCAAGCTGTGGTACAAAGAAGGTTCAAAATAGTAGTGTGACACCAGAACCATCAACAACAGAGCCTACAACTGAGACAGGAGAGGTAACTAAACCAGGTAGTGATAATACAACAGATCCTGTAACTGGTGGAGGAACAATTGATACTCCTACAACAGGTGGAGGAACAATTGATAACCCATCAAGTGGTGAAGTTGTAGATAATTCAGGATCTAATGGTTCTTCAAGTGGTGCAATAGATGCAGGAGATGGAGTTGTAGTTAAGCAAGGAGCTATACAGGTTACATCTTGTAGTGGAGAAGAGGAAAGTGCATATGTTGAATTCAAGCCATATACAGGAGCTACATCATATAATGTATATTTGAAGGGTTCAAATGATTTAGAGTATAAAAAGCTTGGATATGAGGATGTATATGTTCAAAACTTATCATCTTCAGTTGTAAGAGCAGACCTATTTGGACTTCCTGCAGGAGATTATTCAATTCAGGTAAAGCCAGTAATTGGTTCAAATGAGATTGATAATCCAGCTCAAATGAATGTATCTGTTGTAGCATATGACAGATCAGGATATGCTCATTTTAATTATAATGCTGGAGTTGGAGCTTATAATGATGATGGAAGTCTTAAGGATGATGCGATTGTTATTTATGTAAATGATTCTAATAAGGATACAGTAATGAATGATATTTGTCAAAGATATGATTCATTAAATATGTTCCAAATTCCATCAACATACACAAATGATCATGCAGGAGAGGATGCTTCATCAATCGGATGGTGGTTAAATAATACACAATTCTCTAAGGCTGAGCGTGATAGTAAGGGTAATATTATTGAGCCTCAATCTGGAAAGAAGACTTCAGATACTTATTCAGCAGATGGTGCAAACCTTGCTTTTAAACAATTAGGAACAGAGCACCCTATTGTAATTCGTTTTGCAGGAGAGGTTAATGCTCCAGAGGGATTAACAGTATATGATTCATATAAGCAAGGTGGTTCTGAGGGAGATAACGGAAATATGGCCCGTATGAAGGACTATATTAATCTTACTCTTGAAGGAATTGGAAATGACGCTATTATTGAGGGATGGGGATTCCATTTCATTTGCTCAGATAAAACGAACGTATATGGAAAATCATTTGAGGTAAGAAACCTTACATTTGATAAATATGCAGAGGATGCAGTTGGTATGGAGGGAGACCAAAGTGATGGTAAGATTACCTCATCTGTTGAAAGATGTTGGGTTCATAATAATACATTCCTTCCAGGATATTGTGCAAACCCTGCTGAATCAGATAAGAAGGAAGGAGACGGATCTTGTGATTTCAAGAGAGGACAATATTTCACAATGTCTTACAATTATTATGAATATTGCCATAAGACAAATCTTGTAGGATCATCAGATGATTCATTACAATTTAACATCTCATTCCATCATAATACATGGTATAATTGTGGATCTCGTATCCCATTATTAAGACAAGCAAATATCCATTTCTATAATAATTATATTTATGGAGATTCATCAGATAGCAAGGCTGAGCTAAGCTATGTAACATCACTTCGTGCAAATTGCTATATGTATGCAGAAAATAATTATTATGAAGGATGTAAGAATCCATTTGAAAAGAAGGCAGGAGCAGCTAAGCTATATGGTAATACTATGGTAGGATGTTTCGAGGATAATGCATCAACTACTGTTTCATCAAGAACAGAAGAGGTATCATCAGCTTGTGCATATAATGGAACATCATATGCAAACTTTGATACTAATTCACAGCTATTCTATTATAATGAAGAAACAAAGCAATCAGATTGTTATTTAACAACAGCTGCAGTTGCTAGACAAGAGGACATTAAATTTGCAGGTTCTAGATATAGAACTGTACTTGATAAAACTTCATTAAGTGTTGAAACTACATCTAATAAATATAGTGTAGATGAAACAAACTCTATTGACCTATCTAATGGAACTTACACTGCTACCCTAACATCTGATAAGGGTATTGTATATAATGGTGTAAAGGCTGGAAAGTTCAAGGGTCAAGGTATTACATTTAGATTAACAAACCCTGCAATAGTAACAGTTGCCATGACTGCTTCATCAGGATATGCTGCAGGATATTTAGTATCTTCAACAGGAGAACTAATGCTTGCAGGAAGTGGTTCTGTGCAATTAGACGCAGGAGTATATTATATAACATCATGCATCATTGATAAGGAAACAACAGTAACAGCATTATCATTTGAAAAATATGATAGTGCAGAATATGATGCACAAAAGATTAGTGAGTATAACGCATTAGTAGCAGCCATCCCATCAACAATTGCTTATAATGCCTCAACATATGAAGCAATTAAGGCTGCTATGAATGCTTATACAAATCTAGGTGATCTAAAATCAAGTGTTGATTACAAAGCAGTAGAAGCTGCATATAATAGCTATAAGGCACTTGGTGAGGATTATGTAGTTGGATTAATAAATGAAATTGGAAATGTAACATCTGAAAGCGGAGATAAGATTTCTTCAGCAAGAGCAGCATATACAGCACTAATTGCTAGCTGCAAGGATGCATCTGTATCAAATCTAAACGTATTAGAGGCAGCAGAAAAATCTTATTATAGTCTTGCTGTAGATGCACTTATCGCAAAGATTAATACAATTGGAAATGTAACACTTGAGTCAGAGGCATTAATTAGTACATGTGAAAATATGTATGATCAATTAGATGCTTCTCAAAAGGCTTCTGTATCAAACTATAAAACTCTTACAGCTGCAAGAGCTACACTAGATTCACTTGTTGCTGTTAATGAGGTAGAATCAGCAATTGCTGATATTAATATAACAGCAGCATCATTAAATGATTTAGCTAATGTAGTTGCAAAATACGATGCATTAACAGATGATGAAAAGAAAATGGTTACTTCAACATCAAAGCTTGAAGAAATATATGTAGCATATTTCAAAAAGCTAGTAGCAACTATCCCATCAACTGTAACTACAGCAGATGGTACAACTATTAATACAGCACTTGATATATATTCTAGATTAACTGAAGCAGATAAGAATGTAGTAGCAACTGAATATGCTACACTTGAGGCAGCAGAGGCTCAATTAACAGAAATCCTTAATGCAAGACAGGTAGTAACATTTGATAATGGAGCTACAGGTAATAATAGCTACTTTACTATAAGTGCTAATAGTAAGAATGGAATAGCTTCAAAGACTTATGATGGTGTTACTTATACATCAGGAATTAAGATGGAGTCTAAGACATCTATTAAGTTTACTGCAGCTAGTGATGTGGTTGTAACTATAATTACTGATACTGCATCAAAATCTATTAAGATTAATGGTACAGCTTATACTACAGATGTAAACGGAGTATTAACACAAGCTATTTCTAAGGGCGCTGTTGAGATTACTAAGGGAGATTCAATCAATGTATATGCTATTATAGTTGAATAATAGATAATTAATATGGCCACATTGTGACCATATTTTTTATGCTATAAAAATAATTAAAAATAATTATATTGCAAAAATTATAATTTTTAGGTATAATTAAGCTATAAGGTGGTGAGATTATGGGTATCCTATGGTTTGATGAAAAGAACAAGGATTTAATTGCTACGATAGCCACATCTAATATCACACTAAATAAGCCGGCAAAAGGGTTAATTGATTTTGCCTATAGTGTTATGATTGGTGTTAATCCAGATGAATGTAAGGCTTACATAAAGGCTTTAAATAAGGAAGCTGTAGAGAAGGGTGGTATTCCACAATCTCAACTATATACAGTTACAATCCGTCAAAGCTATGGTAGAATTAGTAATAAAGAGTTTATTAAGCGTATTTCACAATTAACAGGTAAGAATTATGATACACCTAAGAAATACCTTATGACATATGATTCAAATGAACATATGCTTATAATTGATTTGAAGAGGGAGGTATAAAATATGCTTTTAGATTTAATGACATTAAATACAGCAATGATATTTGTTTGGCTAGGTATTGCGATTGTGGCTTTAATAATTGAGCTAAACACAACAGACCTATCGTCTATATGGGCTACAGTTGGTGGAACTATTACAGCAATAGTAGCTATATGGTGTCATATAATTTGGGTACAAATTATTATATTCCTTGTGATTTCAATTCTTGGAATATTATTAATTAGGCCATATGTAAAAAGATATGTTAAGAGAAATGAAATTGAAACAAATGTTGATTCATTAATTGGTAAAAAGGCAATTTGTGTAGATGATATTGGACCAGATAATATAGGTGCATGTAAAATAGATGGTAAAATTTGGAGTGCAATAGCAAAGGATGAGGCCAATATAATAAATGCAGGTCAAAAGGTCGAGGTTTTAAGCATTGATGGGGTAAAGCTTATCGTAAGACCATTAGATAAAGAATAGATAGAAGGAGAGAATTAAGAATTATGATTTTAAGTAGTATAACATTTCCATTAATAATAACATTAGCAGTTGTAGCAGCTATTATTTTATTAATACTTGCTACTTCAATTAAGGTAGTAAAGCAAACTGATAAATATATTGTACAAAGACTTGGAGCTTATCACACAACATGGGGTGTAGGAGTACATTTCTTAGTACCATTTATTGATAAGGTTGCAAAGATTATAACTATGAAGGAGCAGGTTAGAGATTTTGAGCCTCAATCTGTTATCACTAAGGATAATGTAACAATGCAAATTGATACAGTAGTTTATTTTCAAATAACAGATCCTCAAAAGTATGCTTATGGTATTGAAAATCCAATATTTGCGATTGAAAATCTATCTGCTACTACATTACGTAATATCATTGGAGAATTAGATCTTGATGCTACACTTACATCAAGAGATATAATTAATACTCAAATGAGACAAATACTTGATGAGGCAACAGATCCATGGGGAATTAAGGTTAATAGAGTTGAGGTAAAAAATATTTTACCACCTAAGGATATTAGAGATGCTATGGAGAAGCAAATGCGTGCTGAACGTGAGCGTCGTGAGGTTATCTTAAAGGCTGAAGGAGAAAAGCAATCAAAAATCCTTATAGCTGAAGGAGAGAAGCAATCAGCTATTCTTCGTGCAGAAGGAGAAAAGGAACAAATGATTCGCCTTGCTGAAGGAGAAAAAGAAAAGCTTATTAATCTAGCTGAAGGTAGAGCAGAGGCTTTAAAGATTGAAAAGGAAGCAGAGGCTCTAGGTATTAAGGTTGTAAAGGATGCAGGAGCTGACAATGCAGTATTAAGCCTAAAGGCTATGGAGGCTTTAGCCAAGGTTGCAGATGGAAAGGCAACAAAAATTATTGTACCATCAGAGATTCAAAATCTTTCAGGTGTACTAGCAGCTGCTAAGGGTATAGTTGAACCTGATGAAAAGAAGAAAAACTAGTTTATGAAGTGGAGTTTATTGCTCCACTTTTTAAATTTTTGGAAATTAATTATGTAAAACTTTGTTTACATTATATATAAATAAATGTTATAATAAAAATGGTGGAGGATTATTTTATGACTAACAGAGTACATGAATTAAGAAAACAGCATAAAATAACACAAGAATCTTTAGCGAATATGGTTGGAGTAACAAGACAAACAATCATATCTATTGAAAATGGTAAGTACCAAGCCTCTTTACTGTTGGCATTGAAGATAGCAAAAATATTTAATATGCCTTTAGAAGAAATATTTACATTAGAGGATGGTGACTAGAATGAATGTATATGATTTAGCAAGACTTAGAAAGACAACTAAAATTAAGTTAGTCTTTATGTCAATATCTATAGCAATTCCAATTATTATTATTTCAATATTAACCCCATTATCTATAAAGCACTTTTCTGATTGGGTTAATATTCCAGTAAAGGTACTAGATTATATATTGGTAGCTATAGGAGAAGCCTATGTTATATATAAGGTAGTATATTATGGTAGAATACTAGGATCTGAAAACTATGCAAAGCAGGTTTTAATTAAGAAGAATGATGAAAGATTAATCTTCATTAAGCAAAAATATTCACAATTCACTTTAAAGATGCTTATATTCCTATTATTAATAGGAATTGCAGTATCAGGATTCTTAAATACTATAGTGTTTATTACATTATGTGGAGTTTTAATTGCGTTAGGTCTAACATGGCTTATTACTGCAATCTATTATAGAAATAAATATTAATAACAAACAAAATTGATACAATGAGTTTAAACAAGCTATTATTTATAATATGTTAATTTTATATATAATTTTAAAAAATTTATATAAATGGAGGGTTGACATATGAAGAAATATAATTTTTTAGTGTTTTTAACTTTTTGTATCATTTTTATTTCTAGTGTATTTAGTATATCTAAAACTAATTATAAATGTGGTATGTCAAGTGAGGGCATTTATCATACAAGACCTGGAAATGAGCTTTGTAAGGGAAAGAATGTAGAAAAATTTTTTGTAGAAAAATACAATAAAACTGTTACCTTTTCAGAGGATACATCTCAAAGAGTTTGTATTGAAGGTGTAGAGAATTATAGCCAATTAAACATGAATAGATATATTAACAATAAAAAAAATATCGCTGATAACTATAAAAAAATAGATGCGACATGTACTATGGTTGCTTGTGTTGAATTGGTTAATTATTATGCAAAGCATGTATATAACATTGAAATTGAAGATACTCCAGAGGAGATGTGTTTAGCAATTTGGAATAAGTGCTATAGTAAAGGATTTACAACTAAGAATCATGGAACAAGAAGTGGAATGGTAAATAATTGTGTATCTAAAGCTTTTGATATGTATGGTATTCCAAGACATGGTAATACAGAATGGTTTTACCTACTTAGAAAGACAAAGAATTCAATTGATAAAAATCAGCCTGTCTTACTTGATTTAGTTGATCATTCTACTGTAGCTAAGGGTTATACAACATATAAATATAGCTATAGTAAGACTGTAAAGTATGGATTCTTAAATATTAAGAGAAAGACTGTTACAGTGGAAGGAACAGAAAACTTCCTTATCGTTAATGATGGGTGGTTATATGATGGTCCAGAATATGAATCATTATTCCCAGTATCATATATTGGTAGTACTTTAGATGGTATGCAGATATGCTTAACGCCAAGTGATTAATAATGAAACGTTATACGAAAATACTCCTTTATAATAGGCTCGTTAAAGAGCTATAATAAAGGAGTTTTATTTTAGTGATTTATACATATTCAGGATGAAGTTCAAGGAATGATGCAATAAGCTTAGATAAATATAATAATATAGCTTTGTCATTTGGCTGCCAAATTCTTGCTGTACGCTCTAAGGCAAAGAATATGTATCCATATTTATGTTCCTTTGTTCTTATATTTGTAAATAATATAGAATGAAGTCCATAGGGTTCAATTGCGTTTCCAAGTTCTAAAGAATCTTGCTTAATGTTTGTAATATATGAAGAGCTATACATATTATCTTCATCAAGTAATGAGTCTAGATTTCCTAGGTGACCAACTGCCATTTGGCTATTTACATCAATAAGCTCACCATTTTTCTTTATATAGTATATGTTATCTAATTGTAATTGTGCTCTAAGATAAATTATAGAGTTTCTAATTTTATCTTTTATACCACGTGCTCCATAAAACTTATGTGTTAGTGTTGTAAGTACTTGGAATATATCAAGCTCCGCAAGCTCTTGAACTGTTATATATTTATGCTTTTTTTCAACATAAATAATATAACAATTTCTACCCTTTACCTTGCCTCTATATAATGTCTTATCACATAAATCAAACATTTCATTAAAGCTTGACCCGTCTACTGGATAAGATGCTGAACCTATAGTACCAGTAATAAAAGGAGTAGAGTCAGTACAATTATATGATTTTCTAAATACCGTATTATTGTGGCACATACCATCATAGAAGTTGTGTATTTCAGAATAGTCTATACTCTTAGTCCAGATAAGAATGAACTCATCTCCACCATATCTTCCAACAAGTCCTTCCTCACCTATATAGTTTATAAGGTTTTCAGCAAGCTGCATTAAAACCTCATCACCAACCTTATGGCCATATTTATCATTTACAAATTTGAAATTATCAATATCAAGAATTGCCATTGTAAATGGAGTTTTGTTGTCCATAAGATTCTCAATATATTTGAATATATACTTTCTTTGAAGTACTCCAGTCAAGCTATCAAGATAATTTGAAATATTATCATTAGACAGTACATTATTAAAATAATTATATTTTTTTAACATTTCATACGTATACATAGTTCCCACACCTACTTCAGTATATTTTATAGACTTTCTCTTTCAAAGAATCCTGCTAAGCATTTTGCAACGTAGAATAATAATGCCTTTTCATCAGGCTGCCATATTCTAGAATTACGTTGCTCAGTACATAGAAGATGACCAAAGAAATGATTATTCATTTCAATTCTTGTGATTAAAATTGATTGAAGAGGAAGCATACCAAGCTCATCATGAATCATACCATCAAGTGATGTTGTATCATAAACATAATTTGAGTCTATAATAGCTGTATCACCTAAAATCTTTTTGAAATTCTTAGTTGTACCAATAATTTTTCCATTATTACAATCAATTATAGCACCAGTCTTATCAATAAATAGAAGATATTGTATTTTCATTATGCTTTCAAGATTAATGAATAGTGTATAAAGCTTATCATTTTTAGTGATTGCAGATTCAAATTCATGAGAGATTGTATACATCACAGTATATAAATCCTCTTTAGCTATTTTTTGAACAGTAATATTTTTGTGCTTTGATTCAACATAGATGATATAGCAATTTCTACCTTTTACTTTTCCTCTATATAATGTTTTATCAGCACATGTTAAAAGATCTTCATATGTTTTAGCATCCCTTGGGAATGTACAAGCTCCTATTGTACCTGTTATAAAAGGGTTACAATTAGATAGCTTTAAGTTTTTTCTTAATACACAGAAGTTATTATACATTCCAGATAAGAAATTATGATTTGAATCATAATCAATGTTTACTAAATCAACATATACAAACTCATCTCCACCAAATCTTCCAACAATACCGTTAGAACCAAGGTATTTTGCTAAATCTGAGGCTACACTTCTTAATACCTCATCACCTGTTTGATGGCCATAGTTATCATTTATTTGCTTAAAGTTATCTAAATCAAGCATAGCAAGTGTAAATGGAATATTTTGTGAAATAAGATTATGTACAAAGTCAATAAAGACCTGTCTTGTTACAACACCTGTTAGCGGATCTAGTAAATAGCTTATGTTAGTTTGCTTAAGCATATCCTTAAAAAAAGGATGCTTTATCAAGTCTACGTTTGTATACATATGCAATTACCCCTCAATAATATAACTTATTATACCATATATATTTTAAAAAGTGCATATTTATAATTTTTAAAAAAATTATTTGCTGTATTGAAAAAATCCTACTAAAATAATATAATAGAAAAGTAATATGTAAATTTTTAATGTAAATTAATTGTCGAAAGGAAGTATATAGTATGGGAAGAGCTCATGAAGTTCGTGCCGCATCTATGGCAAAGACTGCTTTAATGAAGTCTAAAAAATATTCTAAGTGGGGAAAGGAAATCTTAGATTGTGCTAAGGCTGGAGATCCAAATCCAGATATGAACCAACCACTTAAGAAGCTTATTGAAAGAGCTAAGAAGGATCAATGCCCTGCTGAAGTTATTAAGAGAGCTTTAGAGAAGGCATCTGGATTAAAGTCTGGAAATATGAAGGAAACTCATTATGAGGGTTATGGTCCAGGTAAGGTTGCTATTATGGTTGACTGTTTAACTGATAACGTTAATAGAACATTCACAGATGTTCGTCAAATTTTCAGTAAGACAGGAGGAACAATCGGAACAACAGTTGGACACCTTTTCGCACGTAGAGCTAAGTTCGTATTCTCAGGAATGACTGAGGATGAGACTTTAGAGGTTCTTATGGGAGCTGATGTTTTCCCTGAGGAAACTTCAACTGATGAGAATGGTAATGTAGTTATTCTTGATGATCCAAAGAATGCTTCAGCTATTTCTGATGCATTAGAGGCTTCTGGTAAGGAGCTTGATTTTAAGGAGCAAGGAGTATCTATGATTGCTTCTATGTACGTAGATCTTGACGAAGAGGCTAAGGCTAAGTTCGATCGTATGATGGAAATGTTCGCTGAGAACGAGGATGTACAGGACGTTACTCATAATGCTAATGTAGCAGAAGAGGATGACGAAGAATAAAAAAAAGGCCTTAGTGCCTTTTTTTTGAAATTTTAAAGGTGGGATAATTATGAAGGTAGTTATTGAATCTGAGCAATTTGAAAAGACACTAAAGAGACTTACTCATGAAATTCTTGAAAGAAATGATGATATGTCTAATGTTGTGCTAGTAGGTATTAAGCATAAGGGTACACCTATTGCTAGATATTTAGCACAAATGATTAAGCAAATCGATGGTACTGATGTAGAGGTTGATGAGATTGATATCATTTCGCATCGAGATGATGACAAGAAGGCACCTGAGGCAGTGGCTAATTTTAGTAAGCCAGTCAATGGTAAGGTTGTTATTCTTGTAGATGATGTTTTATATACTGGAAGATCAGTAAGAGCTGCGATGGATGCGGTTATAGATTTAGGAAGACCTGCTAAGATAGAGCTTGCTATTCTTGTTGATAGGGGACATAGAGAGCTTCCTATACGTGCTGATTTTGTTGGAAAAAATATTCCAACAGCTAGAACTGAAAGTGTTGTTGTTGATTTTAATAATAAGCAAGTTATTATAAAATAATTTGTTTTCTAAGTATTGATTGAATAATATTTGTTATTTAACTCTTATTAAAAAAGAAAGGTTATTTATGTTTAACTTCTAATTATTATTTGATATAATAGCCTTGAAAGATTTTGGAGGAAATATGACTGAACTAGAGAAAAAGGATAAAGACGTATTTGATGCGATTGAAGCAGAGTTCAATCGTCAACAAACTCATATTGAGCTTATAGCTTCAGAGAATTTTGTGTCTAAGGCTGTACTAGAGGCTCAAGGATCAGTAATGACTAATAAGTATGCTGAGGGATATAGTGGAAAGAGATATTATGGTGGATGCGATTATGTAGATATCGTTGAAAACCTAGCTAATGAGAGAGTACAAAAGCTTTTTAATGTTCAATATTCTAATGTACAGCCTCATAGTGGATCTCAGGCTAATATGGCAGCTTACAGATCACTAATTAATTTAGGTGATACTATTCTTGGTATGAATCTAGCAGATGGAGGACACCTTACTCATGGTATGGCTAAGAATTTTAGCGGAAATGATTATAAGGTTGTTTCATATGGAGTTGATCCTAAGACAGGATTAATTGATTATGAGGATGTTAAGGCTAAGGCTTTAGAATATAAGCCACAACTAATTGTTGCAGGAGCATCTGCATATTCAAGAATTATAGATTTTAAGAGATTTAGAGAGATTGCAGACCTTGTAGGTGCATATCTAATGGTAGATATGGCTCATATTGCAGGTCTTGTAGCTGCAGGTCTTCATCCAAATCCTTGTGATTATGCTGATATTGTTACATCAACAACACACAAGACATTAAGAGGACCTCGTGGAGGAATTATTTTAACAAATAATCCTGATATTATTAAAAAGGTAAATTCAAGAGTATTCCCAGGAACTCAAGGTGGACCATTAATGCATGTTATTGCGGCAAAGGCAGTAGCATTTGGAGAAGCCTTAAAGCCAGAGTTTAAGGAATATGCTAAGCAAATCATATGCAATATGCATGCTTTCTGTGATGAGCTAGCATCAAAGGGATATACACTTGTTTCTGGTGGTAGTGATAACCATGTTGTGCTACTTAACACAAAGGCTTCATTAAATATTACAGGTAAGGAAGCTGAGGAGTGCTTAGGTAAGGTTAATATCACTGTTAATAAAAATGGAATTCCAGGAGATACTGAAAAGCCAACAGTAACATCTGGAATTAGACTTGGTACTGCAGCCATGACTACTCGTGGATTTAACGAGGAGGATTTCAGAAATGTAGCTCGCCTTATTGATTTAGCATTAAGAAATAAGGATGATGAAGAGGTATTAAATGCTGTTAAGATGGATGTTATAGCCTTAATGAAGAAGCATCCATATTTAGCTTAAAAACAAAAGAAGGACGAAACAATAGTTTTCGGGGGATTAAATTATGAGCAAATATAGTGAAAAACAAATTCGTGAAATTATTGAAAAGGAAAACATTAAGTACATTAGATTAATGTTTACAGATATGGATGGAATTTTAAAGAATGTTGAGATTCCAGTATCTAGACTTGATGATGCGTTAGAAAATAAGATTATGTTTGACGGATCTTCAATTGAAGGATTTGCCAGAGTATTCGAGGCAGATATGTATTTACATCCAGATTTAGATACATTCCTAATCCTTGATTGGGAGGATTCTTCATATGGTAAGGCTGCAAGATTCATTTGCGATATCTATAAGCCAGGTGAGCATACAGGTGAGCATGTGCCATTCGAAGGAGACCCAAGAGGTATCTTAAAGAAGAATGTTGAAGCGATGAAGAAGCTAGGATTTAAGGCTTTAAACTGTGGAGTAGAGCCAGAATTCTTTCTATTTAAGATTGGACCAGATGGAAAGCCATCACTAGATTTTAATGATAAGGGAGATTATTTCGACCTAGCACCAATGGATTCAGCTGTTGACTGCCGTCGTGATATTGTATTAGCATTACAAAAGATTGGTTTTGATGTTGAAGCATCTCACCATGAGGCAGCTCCTGGACAACATGAGATTGATTTCAAGTATGATACAGCACTTGCTGCTTGTGATAATGTTCAAACATTTAAGCTTGTAGTTAAGAATATTGCACGTCGTCATGGTCTACATGCAACATTTATGCCAAAGCCAGTTGCTGGTATTAATGGTTCAGGAATGCATGTTAACTGCTCATTATTAACACAGGATAATAAGAATGCCTTCTTTGATGATAATACTCCAAACAAGCTAAGCCAATTAGCACTTGATTGGATTGATGGAATCATTGCTCATGCAAAGGGATTCTGCTTCCTAACTAATCCAACTGTTAATTCATATAAGAGAATTGTTCCAGGATATGAGGCACCTTGCTATATTTCATGGTCTGATTCAAATAGATCAACTATGATTCGTATTCCTGCAGCTCGTGGAATGGCTACTCGTACTGAGGTTCGTTCAGTAGACGTATCTGCTAATCCATATCTTGCAATATCTGCAATTTTAGCTGCTGGTATGGACGGAGTTAAGAAGAACTGCCCTCATACTGAAGCTATTTATGATAACCTATATGTTATGAATCAAAAGGAACGTGATGAGAAGGGAATTGAATCTCTTCCAGGAAATCTATATGATGCAATGCAAGGATTCCTTAAGGATGATGTAATCAAGAATGCAGTAGGACCTATCGTAACTGAAAAGCTTGTAGACTCTAAGAAGAAGGAATGGGACAGCTTTAGATGTGCTGTAACAGACTGGGAGATTAAGAACTACTTCGAGAAGTACTAAAATATAAGGAGGCTTGTGCCTCCTTTTTAATAGGAGTAATTATGTTAAAGATTACATTAAATGTTATAAAGCCTCAAGGTGAGGCTAAATATGAATTTAAAGAGAATGGATTCAGAATAGATAATGAAGCCTTTAAGGTTAAAAAGGGATATAGGGCAAAATACCAGCTACTATTAGATAATAAGGAGGGTATATTATCATATGTCTCACATACAAATGATATAAATAGCCCTCATGTTATAATAAAATTCTTTAATGATAATAAGGTAGTAGAATCTAACAAATTATATAATTTAACTAATATTGATGAAATGAATATAGTAAAGCTATTTATGAATTGCCTTGAAGAAGGAATTGAATAATTATTAACAATAATAGGATAAGTTTTAATATTACTATAATAGTAACGGTTCAAGAATTGTTTAAATAATCTTGACAATTTGGTATATAAAAGAATAAAATAAAGTGTAATACTAATAAAAAATTAAAAAAAGGAGATTATAATTATGGCACAAATTGGAGCACCAGAGGTTAAAAACGGAGTAACATTAATTATTGATGGAAAATTATATGTTGTTCTTTGGTTTATGAATGTTAAACCAGGAAAGGGAGCAGCTATTTTAAAAACTAGATTAAAGGATTTAAGAACAGGAAACGTTCTTGAGCGTAACTTTAATACAAATGAAAAGTTTGAGCAAGCTCAAATTGATAAGGTTCCAGTTCAATATTCTTATTCTGATAATGGAACATACTATTTCATGGATCAAGCAACATATGAAATGTATGAAATTAGTGATGCAGTATTAGGAGATCAAAAGTATTATCTAATTGATGGTATGGAGCTAAAACTAAACTTCTACCAAGGAGAGGTTTTAGACGTTGTTTTACCTGATAAGGTTGAATTAGTTGTTACAGAAACAACACCAGCTGTATCAGGAGCACCATCTACATCAACTAAGGATGCTATTCTCGAGACAGGTTTAAGATTACGTTTACCTCAATTCGTTGAGCAAGGTGAAAAGATTATTGTTTCAACAATTGATGGAACATATCAAGGCCGTGCATAATAAATGAGTAAGGTTGCACTTGTAACTGGATCAGCTATTGGTATAGGAAGAGCAATTATTATTGAACTAGCTAAAGCTGGTTATGATGTTGTAATTAATTACAACACATCAAAGGATAAAGCTTATGAATTAAATGAAGAGATTAAGCAATACAATGTTAGATCACTTGTTATTAAATGTGATGTATCAAGTGAGAAGGATGTTGATTTAATGTTTAATCAAATTGAGAATGAATTAGGCGGAGTAGATATATTAGTTAATAATGCGGCTATAGATTGTCCATCTATGTTTTTTGAAAAGACAATAGAGACATTTAAGAGGACATTAGATGTAAACCTACTTGGTTCATATATTACAGCTCGTAGAGCTTATAATCATATGATTAATGCCAAATGGGGAAGAATAATAAATATTTCTTCAACAAATGGTATGAATACATATTATCCTATGGGAATTGAATATGATACAAGTAAAGCAGCATTAAATGCATTAACTCATAATCTTGCAATTCAATTTGCACCATATGTCACTGTGAACGCAATTGCTCCAGGATTTATTGGAACAGAGAATGAGCTTAAGGACTATGATGAAGAGTTTATGAATATGGAATTAGATAAAATCATGGCTCATCGCTTTGGTGAGGCAAGTGAGGTTGCGCATCTTGTTAAATTTTTAGCAAGCGATGAGGCTAGCTATATTAATAACTCAATTATAAGAATTGATGGCGGACAATATTCAAGCTGTTAAAATGAAAGAAGGACTGTTGAGAAATTAACAGTCCTTCTTTTTTACTTGTTATTTTTTAATACATTTGAAATTGCGTTCATAATTGAAAGCTTTCCATATTCATATGTTAATGAACCTTGCATATATAATAGGAATGGCTCTCTTAGAGGAGCATCAGCAGAAAGCTCAATTGTTGAACCCTCAGTAAAGCATCCTGCAGCCATTACAACATCACAAGGATAACCTGGCATTGGAGCTGGTTCAATATAAACGTGGCTATCAATAGGAGAAGATGCTTGTAGGCTTTGAGCAAAGCTTACAAGGTTTTCTTTATTATTAAGCTTAATTATTTGAATAATATCGGTTCTATATTCATTATATTTAGGACTAACCTCAAAATTAAGATGCTCAAGCATATATGACGCAAACACCTGTGTCTTTAAAGCTCCTTCAACAGCTCTAGGTGCCATAAATACACCCTTAAAGAAGTTAATGTTTTGATTATAATTAGCACCTAAATCCTTACCGATACCAGGAGCTGTTAATCTTTCAGCAATCATGTGAATATATTCCTTTTTACCAGCAATATATCCACCACTTTGTGCAATTCCACCACCTAGGTTTTTCATTAAAGATCCTACTACTATATCAGCTCCTACATCACCAGGCTCTTTAGTTTCTACTAATTCACCATAGCAATTATCAACCATTATAATAACATCCTTATTAACCTTACGGATTTCTTGAATACATTCTTCAATTTGCTTTATTGTGAGAGAATTACGAGAAGAGTATCCTCTTGATCTTTGTATCTCTACAAGCTTAACATCATTTTTTGATAGTCTTTCTTTAATTTTCTTTAAATCAAATGCACTATCAATTAAATCTATTTCTTCATATTTTACGCCAATACTCTTAAGAGATTGAGTAGAGTCTCCAAGAACACCAACCATCTCTAGTAATGAATCATAAGGACGTCCTGATAATGAAATCATTGTATCTCCATGATGTAATAGGGCACTGAATGCTAACCATAAAGCATTTGTACCAGACATTATTTGGCATCTTACAAGGGCATCCTCACATCCTAGGATAGTTGCGAAAATATTTTCAATCTTTTCTCTTCCTGTATCGAAATATCCATAACCATTTCTATCAGTAAAATCTGCATAATCAACCTTATTCTTAATAAAGGCGCTTAGAATTTTATCTGAGTTTTTGAATGTATTATCCTCTATTTTTTTAAATACATCCTTTAAATCAAGCTCTGCTTGCTTACTTATTTCTAAAACCTTATTATCAATATCATCTATTAACATTTAAATCACCTTTTGAATTTTAACATATTTTAGTTGTGTTTTAAAGAAATAGTTTGAAACTCATAATATATTTTGTTAAAATAGAAAAGTAATTTAAAAATAAGAGGTAATTTATATGTTATGGTTTTTTCTAATCTTCTCTACTCTATCATGGGGTATTGCAGAAATATTTTATAAAAAAGGTAATAAGGCAGAAGAAAAGTATTCACATTTAAAGACTACAGTTTTTGTAGGTATTTTAATGGGATTATATTCATTAGTTGTTTTATGTGTTGAAGATATTTCTATAAAATCATTACCAGAGAACTTTGTAAGATATCTTCCAGTTTCACTATGCTATATTGTGTCTATGACATGCTCATATTTTGGTGTTAGATTTATAGAGGAATCATTATCAGATCCAATTGAGAATACAAGTGGAGCACTTGTACCAATTCTTTGTGCAATTTTCTTACATGAAAAATTGAATGCATTAACAATAATTGCGGTTATTATTGTAGCAATTGGTATTTTATGTGTAGGATTCTTTGATAAGAATGGTAAAGAGAATAGAGTTAAGAATTTTGGTGTTCGTCTAGCTATTTGGGCTATTGCAATGCCATTCTGCTATATGCTATTAGACGCTATTGGTACATTCCTAGATGTATATTATACTGATAGTGTTGAAACAACATTATTAATTAATGTTACAGAGGATAATCTAGAGCATACTGCAAATTGCTGCTACGAGTTTACATTCTTCATAATTTCAATGATTGTTTTAGTATTTATGGAAATTAAAAAGATTCGTTTATTCTCTGTAAATGGAGAGGCTATAAATGAAGTAGTAGATGAGAATGGTGAAGCTAAGAAGATTAAATGGTATCAGGTACCACTTAAGCAAAAGAATAAAATCTTAGCTGCAGCGTTTGAAACAGCAGGTCAAGCTACATATCTATTTGCCTTATCTGAAGGTGCAGGTATTGCGGCTGTAATTCTTGGTGCTGGTACAGTTATCACATCACTTATTTTATCAAGAATTATTCTTAAGGAAAAATTAACAAAAATTCAGTATGTATTCATACTTATTATCATGATAGGTATAATAATGTTATCATTAGTAACTGCATAATTAAAAAAAGTTCTTGCTAATATTAAAAACTTATGATAATATTATTTAGGTAAAACTTACTATGGTAGACTACAACCATGGCGGAAGGAGTGTAAAACATTATGAAACAAGGAATTCATCCAGAGTATAAGAAGGTTACTGTAACTTGTACAACTTGCGGAGCTACATTTGAGACTGGTTCAGTTTTAGATGAGATTCGTGTTGATTCTTGCTCAAATTGCCATCCATTCTATACTGGAAAGCAAGCATTCGTTCAAAATGATGGACGTGTTGAGAAGTTCAATAAGCGTTACAATATTAATAAGTAATTATTTAGAAGCACTCGAAAGAGTGCTTTTATTTACATAAAGGAGGGATAGCATGGATGTTAAATACATGTATGAGGCATTAAAGGAAGCGAAGAAAGCCTATAAGAAAAAGGAAATACCTATAGGATGTGTTATTGTTTGTAATGATAAGATTATAGCAAGAGCTCATAATCTTCGTGAGGGAAAGCAAAATGCACTTTATCATGCAGAGGTTCTTGCGATAAATAAGGCGTGCAAAAAGCTAAAATCATGGAGACTTGATATGTGCGACCTATATGTAACATTAGAGCCATGTGCTATGTGTAGTGGAGCTATTCTTCAATCAAAGGTAAAGAATATATATTTTGGAGCATATGATAAGAAGGCTGGAATGGCTGGTTCTAGATATGATATGTTTTCTATAAGATTTAATTATGATCCAAATGTATGTGGTGGAGTATTAGAGGAAGAATGTAGTAATCTTATAAAAGATTTCTTTAAAGAGCTAAGAAATGAAAAATGATTGAAAAATCATCTTTAATATGATAATATATATTTAGTCTGTCCAATCAGTTGCGGTGAACCTGGTCAGGATCGGAAGGTAGCAGCCATAAGCTTGCGCTGATGTGGACGGGCGCTTATAAAAAATAACAATTAGTGCGATGCACTAATTTTTTTATATACTTTTTTGGATGCAATGGTATAATATAATTATATTGGGGAGTTGATTCAAATGATTGATTTATCAGAACCTTTAGCTACTTATAAGCTTGGTCTAAAAAGACAGTATAATGATGAGGTAGAGAAGTATTGGAAGGAATTAATAGAGACAGCTAATACTGACACTTTGTCAAATGAATCTACATGTAAGGAATATTATAGTACTAAAGCATTAAAAGAAAAAACAATGAGGGAGCTAGGAGCTACAAGAGGAGTTAAGAACTTTTTTATTGGTCTTGGTGTGGTAGCCTCTATTGTAGGATTAATACTATTAGTGCTAGGATATAATGATAATCCAAAGAAAACAGCGCTTGTCGTTACTGGAGTAATAGTCATAGTATGTGGTATTATAGTCGCTATTCTAGCAGCTAATCTTCCTAAGAAAAAGATTAAAAGGCTTAATGATAAAATTAAAGAATTACAGCAAAAGGAAAAAGAAGCCTTAGATAGAGCTTATACAGAAATGGCATCATTAAATTCATTATATGATTGGAATATCCCATGTAAGATTTTTAATAGGCTAAATACTGTTGTAAATCTTGACCCACATTTTGATGTCGAAAAATTCCAATACCTTCATGATAAGTATGGATTTGCTGATAGGTTTGATGATCAAACATCAACATTATGCATACAATCAGGAAGTATATTAGGAAATCCATTTTTAATTGTTAAAACGCTTGAGCAGTATTGGTATACAAAAAGATATGAAAACAGTATAACTATCCATTGGACAACAAGAGTTAAAACTAAAAATGGATGGACAACTCAGCATCATACTCAGGTATTGACTGGATATGTTGATAAGCCAGCTGCAGGATATGGTGAATATACTACCTTAATTTATGGAAATGATGCGGCTCCTAAATTATCATTTTCAAGAGCACCATCTGGAATAGATGGTAAGGATGAAAAGCAAATTAGTAAAATGATCAAAAAGGAATCAAAGCAATTTGACAAAAAGGCTAGAGAAGCTATTCTAGATAATGATCCTAATACTAATTATGTTAGATTTGGAAATGAAGAGTTTGAATCATTATTTGGTGGTGAGGATCGTGATAATGAGGTTGAGTTTAGATTATTGTTCACACCTCTTGCCCAAAATAATTTGATTAAGCTTATTAGAAATAAAGAAGGATATGGTGATGATTGGTTCTTTAAAAAGGACCATAAGCTAAATTATATCCAAAGTAGACATTCTCAATCATTTGATTATAGTGCAAATCCAAATATGTTTATTGATTTTGATTGTAATAACGCACATAAAAAATTTGTGGATTATAATAATGAATTCTTTAAATCATTCTATTATGATCTTGCACCACTTATATCAATTCCATTGTATCAGCAGACAAAAACTAAGGAATATATTTATAATAAGCAATTCTCTGGAAATGTAACATACTATGAGGATGAAATGATGGCTAACTCATTTGGTGATGCTGCATTTAAAAATAGCTTAAGTAATACAAGAAATATTTTAAAAACTAGCCTTAATAGGACTGTTGGTGAGGTAGATGAGGTTACTGTAACAGCATATGGATATCAAACTATTCCACATGTTACTGTTGTAACAAAGCTTGGTGGAGATGGACGTATGCATGATATTCCTGTAACATGGTATGAATATGTACCTGTAAGTAGAGCAACTAGGATGGCTATTGAGACTAAGAAGTCTTCAAGGCAGGAATTCAATGCTAAAATTAATGATCCAGAGTTTAAGAAGAGAATGGTATTCGCAGCAGCAGGAGCATATCTATATCAAAGAGGACTATTTGCGGCTATTCTTATGAATGAATTATCAGATGCAGATGCATTTAATATGACTAATGCATTGAATAATAATTCTAATAGCAACATTAAGAATAATTCTAATGTAGTATCAAATACTACAAATAATATAATAGATGAAATAAAGGGTGCTGTTGACACTGCACAATCAAGAGTTAAGACCAACATCAAAAACGGAAAACTAAATGATGGTAATGATAATAACTCAAATAACCAATAGGTTCTAATTAGCTTAGCTAATTCGAATAAAAAAGAAAAAATAAGGAGGAAAAGAAAGATATGGCAAATCCATTAGATGAGGAAACTGGTCCTATAAGAGAAGAAGGAAAGGATATTAATGTTATTGCAAAGCAAATTCCTGTAAAGGTTGGAGCTGGTTCATTAGTATTCCAAATATTCTTATGGGTATTATTTATTATTCCAGGATTAATTTTCACTTTAATGAAGGTAAAGGCAGGAACATACCTACGTCAGCTTGAGCAGCAAATTCAGCATGATGCTTCAACAATTGATAACTACCTTGAGCAAAGAGTTGTAATTTTATCAAATCTTGCAAAGCTTGTTGATAAGGCAGTTCAATTAGATAAGGAAACATTTACTGCTATTGCAGAAGCTCGTTCAGGAAGACCTGTAACTGCTATTGCATCTGATGATGCAGCTCGTAATAATTTACAATCTCAAGCAGATAATATCAATAACAGATTAAATATTGCTATTGAAAATTATCCAGAGCTTCAATCTCATAAGGAGATTCAAGATGCAATCCAACAAAACACATACCTTCAAAAGGAAATTACTGCAGCTCGTGAAATGTATAATGATAGAGTTGCACAATGGAATAGAGAAATCCAAATTTGGCCTACTAAGATGATTGTTGCTGCAAAGGCAGGATATACTACACGTATTCCTTTCATTGCATCAAAGGAAATCAAGGATAAGGCTAGAGATGTATTCTTCTAGAAAATAGCTTAATCTATAAGCAAAAAATTATCTCCAAAGTAGATGACATCTATTTTGGAGATTTTTTAAAGAAAAAGCATGACTCCATTTAATTTGGAATCATGCTATTTTAATTATAATTCAGCTGTAAGCTTACGAAGGAAATCCTTCTCGCTTTCATTTAAATAAGGAGATAGCTTATCATAGCAATTCTTATGATATTGATTTAGCCAATCAAGCTCAGCTTTTGTTAACATCTTTTTATTAATAGCCTTTAACTCATAAGGACAAACTGTAATTGTTTGGAATTTGTAGAACTTACCATATTCAGTAGTAGCTCCTTCAACACAAAGAAGCTCATTTTCAATTCTAATTCCCCATTTTCCATCTCTATATAGGCCTGGTTCGTCAGTAGTAATCATTCCAGGCTCTAATGGATATGTAGCTCCATTATATCTAAATGATTGAGGACCCTCATGTACAGATAGAACATATCCTACACCATGACCAGTACCATGTCTATAATCAAGACCCTTATCCCATAACGGCTGGCGAGCAATCATATCGATTTTTTCACCTGATGTTCCAGCCTTGAATTCAGCAAGTGCTAAGTCAATGTGACATTTTAGTACAAGTGTATAATCCTCCTTCATTTCATCAGTAACAGGACCTAAGGCATATGTACGAGTGATGTCTGTAGTACCTAAGCAGTAGTGTGCTCCTGAATCAACAAGGAAGAAGGTAGGATGCTCAGTATTAAGCTTATATTCCTCACCCTTTTTAGCAGAGTAGTGAATAATAGCTCCATGGTCATCAAATCCTGCAATAGTTGTAAAGCTTAATTCTAAATATCCTTGTTGATTAGCTCGCATACTTTCAAGATAGTCTGCATAAGATATTTCATCAAGCTCATCTGCATGCTCATATAAATATTTCATAGCCTTAACCATAGCTACTCCATCCTTAACATGGGCTTCAATATCATTTCTTATTTCAGTTTGATTCTTAACAGCCTTGAGTATTGATGTAGGGTTTAAGGAATCCTTTAATACATTATCTCTATAAAGAGAACGATATATATTATAATTGCAGCTATTTGCGTCATACATAACCTTCATATCTCTAAGATTATTTAAGAAATTATAGATTTCATCATATTCATGTAATGAAATATTATTATCTAGAAGGTAGGCCTCGACATCATCATTTATTTTATCATTATCAACAAATAAATGAACATCTGTTGCTGTAATAACAGTGAATGCTAAAAATACAGGTGTACACTGAATATCATTACCTCTTAAGTTATATAACCATGCTTGATCCTCAAGACGAGCTATAACTAATGCGTTACATTCAGATTTAGATATTAATGTTCTAACCTTCTCAATTTTAGATTTATAGCTTTCTCCGCTGAAGCAATCCTTTAGCTCATATAGATATGAGAAAGGAAGAGATGGTCTTTCATCATATATTTTTGATATTAAATCGGTATTTATTATTTCAGCCTTAGGAAGAACTTCTTTAATTTTAAGGGCAGTATTGGTATCAATGGTTCTACCATCAAATCCAAGGTTACCTCCTCTTTCAAATTTTTCAGATAGGTATTCAACTAGCGTAGGAACACCAGGCTCTCCCATCTTCATTAGCTTTATTGGGCTATCCTGTAGCTCAATAGTAGCCTGAAGGAAGAATCTACCATCTGTCCATAGAAATGCCTCATCTGTTGTTACAAGAAGAGTTCCTGCATCTCCTGTAAAGCCAGAAATGTATTCTCTTGCCTTAAAGTAGTCAGGAGTGTATTCACTCATATGATAATCAGATGTAGGAATTATATATGCATCTATATCCTTTTGCTGTAATAATTCTTGAAATTCTTTTATTTTGTTCATTATAAATCACCATCATTATTATAGTATAATATGTGTTTTCTTTCAATAAATATGATATAATAAGGAGTGACAAAGGACGGTGATTACTATGCTAAATATCATCCTTTCCTTAAGGAATTACATAGGCTATTTAGATATTGCAGTAATCATCTTTTTAATTCTAGGATTGCTGATAGGCTTTTTAGTTGGATTCGCAAGGATAGTTATTAAGTTTGCAAATTGGATTTCAGGAATTCTTATTTCATTAGTATTTTGCTCAAGGTTTGCGACTGTATTAGGATATCTTTTTAAAAAGCCTTTATATCATCATTTTTATAATAAGGTAGCCTCATCAGATACTATAAAATCATTAACGGATGAAACAACAGCACAAGAGGGATTAAAGATGGCCTTACATGAGCTAGGGCTTCCTAATTGGTTAGCTAAGTTTATATCACAAGGGTTTTCGAGTGATTCGATAGATAGTGCTGCTGATGCAATTTGTGATACTATTGCATCTGGTATCACTAAATCAATTCTATATATTATGTCGTTTTTAATATTATGGATAGGAGTATCTATTATTATTCTTTTAATAAAGATTCATATAGAGGATTTAAGAGAGAATAGAGGATTTAGAATAGTAGATGGTATATTTGGTTCTATTCTTGGTATTATTATAATTTTTATGGTATTAGAATTTGGCTTTTATATTTTAACTCTTGCGGATGCTTCAGATAAGGTTATGTCATTCCTAGAGACAGATCTGAGGCTTTCATCTAGAAAAGGCGTTGGTCTTGCTAGATGGTTTTATAATAAGAATTGGATTAAAGCGTTTTTAGATTTGTTTTTCTAAACAAAAAGTTCTTTAAAAAAGATTATAATTCATATATAATAGTTTGTAGTATTATTTTTTTGAAAGGATTGGTTTTAGCCATGAAATTAAATCAAAGAATTTATGATTACGCGTTAGAGGAAAAACTAATTGAGCGTCAAGAGATTACAGGAGATAGAAGTGTAGAGCTATATTCATTAAATGACTATCAGGATATCTATACTGAGTTTACTAATCAAGGAAAGTTTGCGGTATGGTCTTGTGTTGATGGTAAGAACTATAGATTATTCCTTGAGGATGGATATTATAAGAAGCTTCAACCATTATATAAGCAAAGTATTAATCAAATATGGTTAGATTTCTGGGATGAGTGTGATAAGGCAGTTTCTAAGTTTAGAAGTGTTATTATGCCAATCATGCTAGTGGCTATCGTTGTTTTATTCTTAGGAGGTACTTTCTTCCTTCAGGATTATCCTAGTGTTCAGCTTGGAGTTGCATTGGGAGTTGCAGCAGTATTTATAGGGTTTGTTTTAGTTTTTAGAGCAAGAATCAATAAAAGAATTAATACAGCTAATGCTGAGGCAGTAGCTAAGATTAAAAAGAATATGGGAGAAAAGACATTTGAAAGATTATTAAATGATCAAAGATCATACATAGATGAATTCTTCCATTATGATGATAATAATGATGATTTGGTATCTGAGAATAATGAGTCATTAGAGCAAAGTGATACAGTAGATAATGACAGTACTCTAAATGAAGAGACTGTAGATAATCAAAAAGAAAACGAGACAAAGTAAAGGTAAGTATAATATGGAAAACATAGAGCAATTATCAATTAACACAATTAGATTATTAGGAGTAGATGCTATTAATAAGGCAAAATCAGGACACCCAGGTATTGTATTAGGTGCTGCACCTATGGCATTTACATTATTTACTAGACATTTAAAGGCTAACCCAGCTGATACTGAATGGTTTGATAGAGATAGATTTGTCTTATCAGCAGGTCATGGAAGTGCATTGTTATATTCAATGCTTCATCTTTGTGGATATGGTCTTACAATTGATGATTTAAAGGAATTCCGTCAAAAGGGGTCAATGACTCCAGGACATCCAGAGTATAGACATACTAAGGGAGTAGAAATGACAACAGGACCTCTTGGTCAAGGTATTTCTACAGCTGTTGGTATGGCAATTGCTGAAAGCTATATGGCAAATAAGTTTAATAAGTCTGATATTAAGCCTATTAATCATAATACATATGTTATATGTGGAGATGGAGACCTTGAGGAAGGTATCTCTATGGAGGCTTGTTCACTTGCAGGACATTTAGCGCTTGGAAAGCTTATTGTATTATATGATTCTAATGATATTCAGCTTGATGGAGAGGTAGCTTTAACTAATACTGATGATATTAAGGGTAAATTTGAGGCTATGAATTGGCAATATCTTCGTGTTGAGGATGGAAATGATATTGATTCAATTGATGAGGCCTTAAAGGAGGCTAAGGCTTGTGGTACTAAGCCTACTATCATCGAGATTAAGACAGTTATTGGATATGGTGCTCCAAATAGTGGAGAGAGTGCAGTTCATGGTGCTCCACTTGGAGAGGATAATACTAAGGCCTTAAGAAAAGCATTAGATTATAATTATGAGCCATTTGATGTTGATAAGTCAGTTTATGATTTCTTCAAGAAGAATGTTATTGAAAAGGGAGACCAAGCTGATTCAGAATGGTCAGTTACTCTAGAAAAGTATGAGAAGAAGTATCCTGAGGATTATAAGGAATTAATGCATTTCATTGATAATGATTATGAAATTATTGATGAGAACCTACCTACATATGAGGTTGGTTCTAAGGAAGCTACTCGTAAGATTTTAGGAAAGATGCTTGATCAAATATCTGCTGATATGCCAAATGCAATTGGAGGTTCTGCAGACCTTACTCCTTCAACATTCGTTAAGGGAGCTAATGGAGTATTTGAAGCTGATACACGTCACGGACGTAATATCAAGTTTGGTGTTCGTGAGCATGCGATGACTGCTATTGTAAATGGTATTACACTTCATGGTGGTCTTAGAGCCTTTGGTGCTGGTTTCTTTATTTTCAGTGATTATATGAAGCCATCATTAAGATTAGCATCTATTATGCAAATCCCATCAATATTTATTTTCTCTCATGATACAGTTTGTGTTGGAGAGGATGGACCTACACATCAACCAATTGAACAGCTAACAATGCTTCGTTCAATTCCTAATTTTGATGTAATTAGACCAGCTGATGCAACTGAGGTTAAGGCAGCATTAAAGATAGCATTTGAATCTAAGCTTACTCCAACTGCTATTACAACTACTCGTCAGCCATTAACAAACCTAGCATCTACATCTGAGGATGGAGTAAGACATGGTGCATATATTGCATATGAGCCTAAGAAGAAGGCTACAGGAATTATTATTGCCTGTGGATCTGAGCTAGAGCTTTGTATTGAGGTAGCTAAGACATTAGAGGATTCAGGAGAAAATGTAAGAGTTGTATCTATGCCATCACAATTCTTATTCGAATGTCAGGATAAGAAATATAAGGAAAAGATTTTACCTTCTACAATTACAAAGAGACTTGCAGTTGAGATGGGACATCCTATGAGCTGGTATAAGTATTCAAAGAATGTATATGGTATTGATACATTTGGAATATCTTCACCATTAAAGTATATCCATGAGTATTATGGATTTACTGTTGATAACCTAGTTAAGGTTTATAAGAATATTGATTAATTAAAAAGGGACTGATTATCAGTCCCTTTTGTGCGCTTTACGGAATTTTAATGGTGTAAGCTCATGGTATTGTTTGAATGCATAACTGAAATGTTCAGTTGATGAATAACCAGTATCTAATGATATTGTAGCTATTGGCTTATCTGTGAAAATAAGCTGGTTTGCTGCATATTGCATTCTTGCTTCAAGCTTTAGCTCATTAAATGTCTTACTATAATTCTTTTTAAAATATTTTTGAAGCTCTCTTTCACTAAAGTTTAATCTTTTTGCCATATCAGTAAGTGTTATGGTTTTAAATTCATTTAAAAATATTTTCTCAAGCTCAAAGTGAGTATTTTCATTATTAGATAAGTAAATATTATCTCTTGATAGCATACTATGTCCTCTAATAATTTTTATAAGTAATTCCTGAATGTATGAAATGATTAGCTGTTTATATCCTATATTTTTTTGACTAAACTCAGATTGAATTTTATTAAAAACATCTGCACAATCATATTTATCATAGAATACGGCAATAGGACCTCTTAATAGCTCTTGAAGCTCAAGAGATGCCATAGATGTATCTATTGTGAAATAGATGCTATATTTTTCCATACCAGATACCTTGTCAGGTATTTGTCCATGTGTTATGAATGAACCAACTATATAAAAGTAATTGGCCTTTACATCATATGTTTTCTCCTCTAGTATTACCTGCCCTGAACCATCTTTTACAAAATGTATTTCCAATGTATTTTTACCATGGTAGTGTAGAGGATAGGGAAGGGTTAGTGTTTGAAGTCTGAAATCAGATAAACTAAATTTTATATGTTCGAATTCGAACTCTATTATTTCATCAGCAACAAACATGTTATTCACCTCGCCGGTTATATTATACTTGAAAAAACTTATAATTCAAGAAAAAAATATATTTCTGTATGGAAAAATCATATTATTTGACAACATACCCCCTGGGGGTATATTATATAAGCGGTGATAGGTATGGAAAAATGTTGTGATATTAAAACAAAAAATAGAAGTGAGGAAGAAAAAAAGGCACTATCTACAAGAATAAATAAAATCATTGGTCAGATGAATGGCATTAAAAAAATGATTGATGATGATAGATATTGTGATGATATTCTTATTCAGCTTGCGGCTATCGATAAGAGTGTTAAATCACTTGCGAATGTTATACTTGATGTTCATATGCATTCTTGCTTAATAGAGAATATTAAGGATGGCAATTATGAGGTTATTGATGAGATAGTTGATCTTTTTAAGAGGTTTCAATAATGAAAAATAAATTTGATGTAAAGGGTATGAGCTGTGCTGCATGTGTAGCTCATGTAGATAAGGCTGTTCGTGGAGTTCCTGGAGTAGAGGATTGCCAAGTCAATTTACTTACTAACTCTATGGAGGTTAGCTATACTGATCCAAGTGTAGTTGAAAAAATAAATATGGCAGTATCTAAGGCTGGATATAAGTCAAAGCTTAGTGACAAGAATTATAGTAGCTCTAAGGATGATGCAAGAGAGCTAAGGAATAAGGCCATTGGGCTTATTACAAGTATTATCCTTTTAATACCATTATTTTATTTATCAATGGGATATATGATGGATTGGAATATTGGATATTTTAAGACACATCATATGGTATTAGGTATTTTGTTAATGCTTATATCACTTACTATGATGATTATTAATAGGAAGTTTTTTATAGTAGGCTTTAAAGGTGTATTGCATCGTCAATTCAATATGGATACACTTGTAGCTTTGGGTTCTGGGGTTGCGTTTTTATATTCTGTTGTAATACTATTTGTGATGGCTCATTATTCTGATGTTAATAACATGGATAAGGTTATGAAGTATTCTATGAATCTTGCTTTTGAAACAGCAGGTATGGTTCCTACTCTGATTTCTATTGGTAAGGTTTTAGAATCATATTCAAAGGGTAAAACAACTAGTGCTTTAAATGAGCTTATTAAAATGACTCCTAAGACTGCACATAAAATAGTAGATGGTCAAATGGTAGATGTTGATATTAAAGAGCTTGTTGTAGGTGATTTATTTGTTGTAAAGCCAGGAGAAGCTATACCTGTTGATGGAGTTGTAATTGATGGTAGCACATCAATTAATGAATCAGCTCTTACAGGTGAGAGTATGCCTATTGAAAAGGGTATAGATTCTAAGGTGTATACCGCAACTATTAATTTAGATGGAAGTATTACATGTAAGGCTTTAGTTGTTGGATTAGATACTTCATTTGCTAAAATTATCAAGATGGTTGAGGATGCAGGTGCAAGTAAAGCTCCTATTGCACGTATTGCTGATAAGGTAGCAGGAATGTTTGTACCTATTGTTATGATAATCTCATTATTGGTATTTGCAATATGGATGATTTTTGGAAAGGGATTTGTTGAATCCCATCTTCCAAATGATATTCATTTAGTTTATTCAATTGAACGTGCAATAGCAGTTTTAGTTGTATCATGTCCATGTGCATTAGGTCTTGCAACTCCTGTTGCGATTATGGTTGGAAATGGTAAGGCCGCAAGAAATGGAATTTTGTTTAAGAACGCTATAGCACTAGAGGTCGCATCTCATACTGAGTTTGTTGTATTAGATAAGACAGGTACTATTACAAAGGGAGTACCAGAGGTTTATAATGTTATTCCGTTTGATATAGAAAAAGAGGAATTATTGAAGCTTGCGGCTTCAATAGAATCTAAATCATCACATCCATTAGCTAAGGCTGTAGCTAAGGAGTATGATGGAGTGCTATATGATGTAAGTGATTTTAAAAATGAGCCTGGTGCTGGAATATATGGACTTATTAATAATAAAAAGATATATGGCTTAAGTGAGAAGGCTGCACAAAAAATTATAGATATCCCAAATGATATATTAAATAAAGGTATAGACGAAGCGGATAATGGAAGAACACCATTATATTTCATATATGATAATAAACTTATTGGTATTATAAGCGTTGCGGATAAGATTGCATCAGATTCAATAGCTGCGATAAAGGCCTTTAAGGGACTAGGTATTACTCCTATTATGTTAACAGGGGATAATAAGAGGGTTGCTAAGGCAATTGCTTTAGAGGTTGGTATTGATAAATATATATCAGATGTATTACCAGATGAGAAGCTTGAGGTTATTGAAAGGCTTAAGAATTATGGTAAGGTTATGATGGTTGGTGATGGTATTAATGATGCTCCTGCATTAACTAAGGCAGATATTGGAGTGGCTATTGGAGCAGGTTCTGATGTGGCAATAGATGCAGCAGATATAGTACTTGTTAAATCATCATTAATGGATGCTGTGAAAGCTATTAGAATGTCAAGACATACCCTACTTAATATTAAGGAAAATCTTTTCTGGGCATTCTTTTATAATATAATAATGATTCCTATTGCGGCTGGTGCGTTTAGTGCATTAGGTCTATATAAGATGAAGCCATGGTATGGGGCTATGGCAATGGCTTTATCTAGTGTGTTTGTTGTATGTAATGCCTTAAGATTAAATATGTTTAATCTAGATAAGGAATCACATAAGAAATCAAGTCTAAATATAAGCTTAGATGAGATATTCAAAAATAATAAGGAAGGAGGAGATTATATGAATAATGTAGTTATTAAGGTTAACGGTATGATGTGCAATATGTGCAAGGCACATGTAGAAAAGGCATGCATGTCAGTTGATGGTGTAGAAAAGGCAGAGGCATCTGTTGAGAATAAAAATGTTGTGCTATCTTGCAAGGATAATGTCGATTTATCTAAGGTTAAGGAAAATATTAAAGAAGCTGGATACGAGGTAGTAGAGTAATGAAAAAGATTATTTTAGGAATAGATGGAATGCGTTGTGGAATGTGTGAAGCACATATAAATGATGCAGTAAGAAAGTGTATGGGGGATAAGATTATAAAGATTAAATCCAGCCATAAGAAAAATACATGTCAAATACTTTCAGATGATAGTATAGATTTAGATGCTATAAAAAATAGTATTACAAAGGATGGGTATAGAATAACTTCTACAGAGATTATAGAAAATTATACTAAGCGTGGTCTATTTTGGTAACTTGAAGTGGTGCACAGTTGTGCACCCTTTTAATTCTTTACTAAAATTAAATATAATGATAAAATAGAAATGTTTATTAAAGAAAGTAAGGTAATAGCATGTATGATGTTATAGTTGTTGGTGGTGGACATGCAGGTTGTGAAGCATGCCTAGCTGCTGCAAATATTGGTAAGAAAACATTGCTTGTAACAGGAGCATTAAATAGAGTTGGCTCTATGCCATGTAATCCATCAATTGGTGGACCTGCTAAGGGTATAGTAGTACGTGAAATAGATGCTCTTGGTGGATATATGGGAAAGAATGCAGATATGTGTCAAATCCAAATGAAGATGCTAAATTCTTCAAAGGGACCTGCTGTAAGAGCATTACGCTGTCAGGCAGATAAGACATTATATCCTAAATATATGCTTAAGCATTTAAAGGAAACTAAGAATCTTGATTTAAAGGAAGCCCTAGTTGACAGAATAATTGTTAATAATAATGCTGTTGGTGGAGTTGTTCTTACAACTGGTGAAGAAATATATGGTAAGACTGTTATTTTAACAACAGGTACATATCTTAATTCAAGAACGTTAAGAGGATTTGATTTTAAGTATGAGGGACCAGATAATCAGCCTACAACATATGGTATTTCAAAGCAGTTAGCAGATCTTGGATTTAGTGTTCAACGTCTAAAGACTGGAACACCACCAAGAATAGTTACATCATCTATTGATTTTTCTAAGTCTCAAAGAGAGCCTGGAGATACATATCCATGGAAGTTTAGCTTTGATAAGGGATATGATCAAATAGAGAAGGTTAATGTTGATTGTGCCTTAATCTACACAAATAAGGAAATACATAAGATTATTAATGATAATCTTGAGAAATCATCTATGTATGGTGGAGTAATAAAGGGAGTAGGTCCTAGATATTGTCCATCTATTGAGACTAAGGTTGTTCGTTTTGCTGATAAGGAAAGACATCAAATATTTTTAGAGCCAGAGGGATTATCAATTCCTGAAACATATATTGGAGGTTTTTCTACATCAATGCCAATAGATATTCAGGATAAGATGATAAGATTATTACCAGGGCTTGAGAATTGTGTTGTCGCAAGATATGCATATGCAATTGAATATGATGCGATAAATCCAATTGAATTATGGCCATCTCTTGAAACAAAGCTTATTGATGGACTTTTTACTGCAGGTCAGATAAATGGTACATCTGGATATGAGGAGGCTGCATGCCAAGGGCTTATGGCAGGAATTAATGCTTGTGCTAAGCTTAATGGTAAGGAACCACTTATCTTAAAACGTGATGAGGCATATATCGGTGTTTTAATTGATGATTTAGTTACTAAGGGTACAGATGAGCCATACAGACTTTTAACATCTCGTGCAGAATATAGATTATTACTTAGAAATGATAATGCTGATATAAGACTTAGAAAATATGGACATGAATATGGTCTTATAAGTGATGAGCAGATGGATAGATTAAATCTTAAAATTAAAAACATTTCTGTACTTGAGGATATTCTTAAGAAGAATAGATTTAAGAAGAATGAGGCAAATAATAAATATCTTGAGCAAATTGGATCAACTCCAATGCTTGAGTCTACTCTTTATTATGATTTATTAAAGAGACCTGAAATATCATCAGATAATATTCTTGAAATGCTAAACAGATGTAATCAGCAATCTATAGTAGATGGAATTGATGATATTGCAGATATTATGACTGAGGTTGAAATATTATTGAAGTATCAGGGATATATTAATAAGGCTCGTAGTCAAGCAGAGAAGATGAAATCACTTGATGAGAGAAGAATTCCTGATGATATAGATTATAATGATGTTCATAATCTTGCGACAGAGGCTCGCGAGAAGCTTATGAAGGTGCTTCCAAAGACAATTGGTCAAGCATCAAGAATTATGGGTGTTAACCCAGCAGATATTGCAGTACTTATAGTATATTTAGAGGGATTACATTATGGAGCTAAGAGATGAAGCCTTAAATCTTAATATTAATTTAACAGATGAAGCTCTTAATAGGTTCAATACCTATTATGAGTTTTTGGTGTCATATAATGAGCATACTAATCTAACAGCTATTACAGATTATGATAGTGTTATGATTAAGCACTTTTATGATTCATTAATATTAAGTAAGGCATTACCATCTGGAAAAATAAAATTATTAGATGTTGGTGCAGGTGCTGGATTTCCTAGTGTTCCTAATGCTATAATTAATAGTGATTTAGATGTTACTATTATTGATTCATTGAATAAGAGAATTATATTTTTAAATGAGCTTTGTAAAAAACTTGGTATTTCTAATGTTAAGCCAATTCATGGTCGTGCAGAGGAATATGCTTTAGATAATAGAGAAAGCTTTGATGTTGTGACTGCACGTGCTGTCGCAAGATTAAATATACTTATAGAGCTTTGTATACCATTTGTTAAAAAGGGTGGTCTTTTCATTGCAATGAAATCAAAGGAAGGTCAAGAGGAGCTTAATGAAGCCTTAAATGGAATTAAGCTACTTGGTGGAGAGGTTATTGATAGACTTGATTTCACACTTCCAAATGATATGGGAGAAAGAGAACTTATTATTATTAAAAAGGTTAAGGATACGCCACTAAAGTATCCAAGGAAGTTCGCACTTATTAAGAACAAGCCTTTAAAATAGAAGGGAGAATGTGGGAATGGAAGATAAATGTAGAGTTATTGCGATTACAAATCAGAAGGGTGGAGTTGGTAAAACTACTACATCAGTTAATCTTTCTGATTATCTTGCAAAATTTAAGAAGAAGACATTGCTTATAGACCTAGATCCACAAGCATCAGCTACATGTAGCCTTGGTATAAACCGTAGGCTTATTAAGCATTCAATTCATGATGTTCTTTTAGGTAGGGTTAAAATGATGGATGCGGTTGTTAATCCACAATATGCATCATGTGATGTTATATGCTCTAACCTGAGCTTATCTGATTTAGAACTTGAGGTTGCTGATAATCCAGATAAACTATTCTTGCTTGCTGAAGCGGTTGATAGTGTAAGAAGGTATTATGATTACATTATTTTTGATTGTCCACCTTCATTAGGAGTTATTACCCTAAATGCGCTTTATGCGGCTGATTCTGTATTGATTCCAGTACAATGCCAATTCCTTGCGATGGATGGTCTTACACAGCTATTAAATACAATTAAGGTTGTCCAAAAGAAAAAGAGAATTAATGGTAAGAAACTTGAAATAGAGGGAGTGCTTCTTACTATGCTTGAGAAGAATGTTTCATCATGCTGGCAAATTGTTACAGAAATTAAAGAATGCTTTGGTAAGAAGGTATTTAATACTGCTATTTTCAAGAATGTTAAGGCAGCTGAGGCGCCTATGTATTCAAAGCCTGTAAGTGTTTATGCAAAATCTTCAATTGCAGCTAAGGGATATAGAGATTTAGCGAAGGAGTTGATTCAAAATAATGGAAAATAAAAGAGTTTCATTAAAGAGTCTACTTGATGAGAATGATTATGTTGGTAATATATCTAGTGAAAATGTTATAGAAATTCCATTAGATAGGATTAAACCAAATCCATATCAGCCTCGTCATACCTTTGACGATAAAAAGATAATAGAGCTATCTGAATCAATTAAGGAGCATGGCGTTTTTCAGCCTATTGTAGTTAAGCACGTAGGAGAGGATTATGTTATTATTTCAGGAGAGAGAAGATATAGAGCTTCTGTTAGGGCAGGGCTTCAAACAATTCCTGCTATAGTGCGTGATTATGAGAAGAGTAAGATGGTTGAGCTTGCGATAGTTGAAAACCTTCAAAGAGAGGATTTAACACCTGTTGAAGAGGCATTAGCATACCAAGCTTTAATGAACGAGCTTGGTGTTAACCAAACAGAGTTGGCTAAAAAGGTAGGAAAGAGCCGTAGCTATGTTACTAACGTTCTTGGAATATTATCTCTTCCTGAGGATGTTTTGGCTTTATGTGATAAGGGAAAGCTTTCTATGGGACATGCACGTGCATTATCAAAGCTTAAGGATGTTGATAGAATCAATAGCCTTGCACGTGATATTGTAGAGAATGGGCTTAGTGTACGTCAAATAGAGGATTTATTAAAAGAAGAGCCTAAGAAGAACGCTCTTAAGAGAAAGACTCATAAGAGATTAGTAGAATATAAGTCATATGAAAGAGCATTTAGAATGACATATAAGGGATCTCGTATGAAGGTTAATGATGGAAGAATAACTATTACAGTAGATAATAATGATAATATTCAAAAAATCATTGATAAGCTGTTAAAATAATATGTATGGGCATTATGTTTTCATAATGCCTATTTAAAAATAAGAAGGAAGGAATATTATGATTTTTAAGCTAAATGATATACTTACTACTAAAAAGCCACATGTTTGTGGATCATATGATTGGAAGGTTGTTCGTACAGGAGCAGATATTAAGCTTGAATGCTGTGGATGCCAAAGAGTAATTATGATGCCAAAATATGAGCTTGATAAAAAAGTAAAGAAGATTAACAATGAAGCCTTGAAATAGGCTTTTTTTGTGAGTTGAAACAATTTTTTAAAAAGTACTTGCATTTATGATTTTCTTGTAATATAATAAAAAAGCACTGCGAAAAAGTGAAAAAATCAATGGTCAGGTAGCGAAGAGGCTAAACGCGGCAGACTGTAAATCTGCTCCTTAGGGTTCG
>AUXO014272872.1_pt1 | contig 67794 bp, 59 predicted proteins | sample 768731 | NCBI WGS metagenome assembly AUXO01 (sample SAMN02715735, study PRJNA202380) | gut metagenome | biome: sheep rumen | host: Ovis aries | place: New Zealand: Palmerston North
CCAAAACCTTTATATAGTATCGAGTACAACATTTAATTGACTAAGAATTTAGGTATTCCTAAACCTAAAAATTGTTAGTCAAAAAATGTTAAAAGATTAATACAAAAAAGCCTATAGAGAATTAAGACTAAAATAAGACTAAAACTATTATAATATCCTACACAATAGTCTAAAAAAAATTAAATCACCTATTATAAAAAAAATAATTCGATATAGGAACTGATCTTTGTATTACTCACCACTCCTTATTAAAAACATAAAAACTTAAAAAAAGAAAAAAATGAAAACAAACTAAAAAACACTCAAAACATCCTAATGAGTAAGGAAAACAAATTTTTTTCTTTCTTTTCAAACCATACTTTTTTTTATAAATTACTATGATAATTCATTATTACGTTTAATACCAGTCATTAATGAATCATACAAAGAATTACCCTGGTCAAGACTACTAATAATAGCCTCAGTAACACCACCCGGCGTTGAAACTTGTTTTACAAATTCATCAATATTATCAGTTGGAACTAACTTTTCAGCCTTTTTTGAAATCTCAATAAATTCATCAAAGTCACCTGCAAATCTCTGTATATCCCTAATACTCTCATTACTATGTGGATCAACACGGCAATAAACAGCTGGAAGACAGCCAGCAATAACCATATAATCCATTTTATCCTCATTATCAATAACATAATAATCAAAATCAAGTAAATCAAACAAGAAATCAGCTACATCATTACCAGGATATGTACCTGCAATAGCACAAGAATTCTTAATTGTATCAGGACCAGTAGGAATAACCCTAACTACATTTTCAGAGTTTGTTTGTTTTTTAATTTTATCAATAGATATACCAGCCATAAATGAAATTACCAGAGTATCTTTATCTAATCCAAAATCACCAATTTTTTCAAAAGATTGTGGAGGAACAGACAGTAAAATAATAGAAGAATCCTTTACTAATCTAGAATTATCACTTATCATATCTACAAGATTATCATCAAATAATGCACTGAATGTAAATATAGACCCATTATATGATAACTGAATATTATCATATGGATAACCCTTTTCTAATAATTTTAAAATAACAGATCTACCTATATTTCCAGCACCAATTACACCTATTTTATTCTTAAAAAAATCCTCTTTAATCATGATATAACAATATGTTACTAACAATTAATAAAAAATTAGGAAATGAATAGAAAAACAATCCAATCCTACTTCATTTATATTAAATATTACAAAAAACATATACTAATAAATAGTCAGAATAAAAAGAAATCAAGACCCTAAAGGAGGTGTAACTAAGTGTTAGATAGTAAATATAGATATCTTAAAACAATAACTAAACAACTATACAATATGAAATCAACTAAAGTAGATAAAGAACTTGAAGGTACTACACCACCATCAGTCTTCATAGGAAGTTATAATTATCCTAAAGTATATGCAGGACCATTATTATCACCTAGCTACGAAGATTCATCAATTATGGACCAGCCAGAACAATGGATATCCACACATACTTCACAAAAAGATATTATTAACTATAGATTAAATCTTGTTAGAGGAAAACAAACCATAGGAATAACTGATTTAGATAATAACTACATAGAAAAATTACAAGAAATATCTATGGCATCAAAATCCATCATGAGTGAAGCAGAATTTAACAAAAAACCCCAAGGAATGACATTTAGTGCAGAAAACACTCCTCACGGACCTAGTGCTATTATAAAAAAATTTGATATTGACAACGTTAAATGGGATCATCAACTAGAAAAAGCATACTATGATACAGACCTTAAAGCAGCAGATGCAGTTGAAATATTACATGAAAAAAACGTTCCATTCACACAAATACAGAAAGCATTCTCTGTAGGAACAATGGGTGAAGGAAAAAACAGAAAACTAGTTCCTACACGATGGTCAATAACCGCAGTAGATACAACAATCGCAGACAGACTCTTAGAAAATGTGAGATATTACTCTCAAATAGATACATACAAAGTTTATGAATTTGAAAGTCTAAATAATTACTATGCAATACTTGAAATGCCAACACCATGGCAATATGAATGGATGGAAGCATTTTTAAAAGTAAATGGAAGAAAAAGCATGATATTCACTGATTGTGAACATAATAAAGGTAAAAAAGAGTATTCACGTGTAGGTGGATGTTATTACACTGCTAAAATGGCTGTATTAGAACAATTAGACAGAGATAAGGAACAGGCGGGATGTATAATATTCAGAGAAGCAAATGAAAATTATATTCCATTAGGTGTATTTAATGTTAGAGAAAATATAAGACATGCAATGAATAGTAAACCACTTGAATTTGAAAGTCTAAGACAATCATTAGATTATATAGAAACTAAATTAAAACTAAGTGTGGATGATTTCAGAGCCGCAAGCCAATTACTTGATGAAGTACTAAAAGAAAGACAGACAACACTTGACCAGTTCTTCTGAGGATAAGATATAATGTTACAATTAAAATATAAAGAAATACCAGAGCATACTAGAAAGTTTATGAAGAAAGCCATTGACTCCGATTATGACTATTATGATGATGCTGTCAACAAGATAAAAGAATTATTTCCATCACAGGAAGTTCATATCCTTAACAGTGCTAATAGTTGCATATTTACAATTACTGAGGCCTTACCTGAACCAATACTTGTACCAGATGAAGGAGGGTGGAATGGATTACAACGTTCTGCCAAGATACTGAATAAACAAGTTCAAGAAATAAGTACTTCTAATGGTATAATAAATACTGAAAATCTTTCTAAGTATTTTGAAAATAATGATGTAGGTTCATTATATATTACAAGCCTCTCTGCTTATACGGCAGAACAACCAATAAAAGAAATATATAAATTATGCAATCTATATGATGTGGTATTTATTTTAGATATTTCTGGGTCACTATGCGATAAAAAACTATCAAATACAAAATATGCAGACATACAAGTATCATCAACTGGTTCACCAAAAATAGTAAACATAGAAAATGGTGGATTCATTAACAATATAACCAAAAAAATAAAACTAAATAACCATCTTCTAAAAACATTCAAGGCAGACAATATAACCTGTGCTGGAATCTATGAGAATATAGACTATGCAGAACAAACATACAATAAAACACTGAATGCTAACACATATCTTAAAAAACAATTAATCAACAAACTAAAAGATGATAAAATACACAATATAATACATGAAAACAAGCATGGATTAAATGTAATAATCACAGCAGAAAGTAAAAGTAAAGCAAAAAAATTATCATATAATATAAGAACACAATTATCAATAACCAAAAATAAGAGTATTATAACAACAGGACCTAACTATAATAGGCTTAAACAGCCATGCATATGTATTGAAACAAAAAACTTAGATCCAAGTAGTTTAACACTAGATAACATGGATAAACTAGTAGATATAATTATCAATGCAACAAAAGAATAAAAAAAAAGGGAAGGGTATTTATTTAATTTTTAATTGCTAACAAAGCAATCTTCTCATTAATCATATCCACCATGTTTTTATCACTAGATAAATCATAAGATTTCATAATCTTATTTGAATCAATAGTATTAAGTAAATCATCATTTCTATTAGATAATAATTCTTCCATTTTAACTATCTGTTCATCAAGTACATTAATGTAAACCACGGTAATATTACACTGATTTTTAATACCAAGAAGTTTTAATGCTTCACTAATCTGTTTTTGGGCAGATAATCTTACACAAATTTCTAATCCTTTATCATTAGCAAAATTCTGATTCTCCTCAAATGCTTTTATTGCCTGAGATATTGCCTGATTAATATGCCTTTCACCACAAATATAATCAGTATCCAATAATTGAATTATTGAATCCTCCTTTAATGAAGTAACCTCATCAACCTTTCTTAAAAAATCAGGAACATTTTCTATAAGATTATCTTCATAGGAATGAATGGTTATATTATAATTTCCAAGTAATTCAGCCTGTAAATCATTCATTTTCTCATCTTCTTATCATCAGTAAGAATCTTATTTACTCCTTTCAAGTATGCTTCCACACTTGCTAGTATTACATCTGGCTCAGTACTTCTAGCAGTTATAACTTTATCTCCATGTTTAAGTTTTACAAGTACATCAATTAATGCATCAGTACCACCAGTTACTGCATCTACATGATACTCTTCTAATGTAATATCTGCAGTATCTTTAATACTCTTCTGTATTGCTTCTATTGCAGCATCTACTGGTCCAACACCTACTCCTGCTTCTATTTTTTCCTTATTATTTATGTTTACTTTTACAGATGCTGTTGGGGTTACTTTATTTCCTGATACTGTTGTGTATTCTTCTAGTATTAATGAATCTGCTGGATTAATATGTAATATATCATCAGTAATAGCTTGTAAGTCCACATCTGTTACTGTTTTTCCCATGTCAGATAATGATTTTACTCTCTTAAATATTCTATCCAATTCATCCTCTGTTACTTGAGTATTTGTTTCTTTTATTTTTTCATTTATAACGTGCTTTCCTACATGTTTTCCTAATACAAATCTACGGCGATGTCCTACTGTTTCTGGCTTTATTGGTTCATAAGTTTCAGATTTCTTAAGTACTCCATCCGCATGTATACCTGATTCATGTGCAAAAGCATTTTCTCCTACTATCGCCTTGTTAGATTGTAATGTTACACCAGATATTGTTTCAACTAAATGCGATATTTCATAGAATAATTTCGTGTTTATTCCTGTATCTATATGATATAATGTTTCTAATGCCATTACTACTTCTTCACATGATGCATTACCTGCTCGTTCACCTAAACCATTTATAGTAACATGTGCCTGCTGTGCGCCTGCATTTAATGCCATTAATGTATTAGCTACTGCTAATCCAAAATCATCATGACAATGTACGCTTACAGGTCTGGATAATGTTGCTAATTCCTTATAGAAATCATATGATTTTTCAGGAGTTAATAAACCCACTGTATCACATGCACATAAACGATCAGCTCCTGCTTCTATACCTAAATTATATAATCTTTTAAGGTCATCCATACTTGTTCTTGTTGCATCCTCAGTTGATAATTCTACAATTAAACCATGACTTTTAGCATATTCTGTAGCATTTACTGCCATTTGTTCTACTTGTTCTCTTGTCTTTCTTAATTTGTATTGTATATGTAAATCAGAAGATGGAATTACTAAATGAATACTATCTACATCACAGTTTAGTGCTGTGTCAATATCTACTTTAACAGGCCTGGCAAAACTACATATTTCAGCGTCTAAATTGTTTTCAGTTATTGTTTTAATACTTTTTTGTTCATCCTTTGAAGTTATTGCAGAACCTGCTTCTATAACATCTACTCCTAATTCATCTAGTTTTAGAGCTATTTTAAGCTTTTCATTAGATGTTATTAGTACGCCGGGTGTTTGTTCTCCGTCACGTAATGTTGTATCAAATATTTTTATATTATCTAACATAAATATCACCTATTTTTTTGTTAAAACAGTAATTATACGTGTTAAGCTTTTATGCATTCTTATTGAATGTTGTTCTTTTATTTTTAGAGGTGTTCCTTCTAATACCTCATTTAAATCTATGTAATGAGGACTTGCCATACATATATATCCATCATCTTTAAGATATGATGAAATAGCATTCAGTGCTTCATGATACAATTGTTTAGTATCATCACCACCTAATGTTGTTGATATACCATAAGGTGGATCCATTGCTACTGCATCTACTTTTTCATCTAATTTTAAATCACGTACATCTTCCCACATTATCTTAAAATCAGAAAATCCCTCTGCAGCTAAGTTTAATTTTGTTCCTTCATACATCTGTTTTTCAATATCCGAGCCAATTAATTTTGTATTTAGTTCACCCGCTTCTATTAGTATCCCCCCTGTTCCACAGAAAGGATCAAGTACTGTGTCACCTTCATGAACTCTTGCTAGGTTAACCATACATAGAGCTAATTTTGGACTCATTGATCCAGGATGGAAATAGGGACGTTTATGTGGCTTGTTATCAAAGAAATGTCTCTTGTTCTGTTCTATTATTAATTCAGTTATTATTACTTTATTATAGCTTGTTATGGATGTTTCATTATATTCATTTGTAACTAATTCAGGGTCTGTGTATACTAATTTTATTGTATGAACAGCATTATCTAAAGATACAGGCATTTGTGATTCTTTCTTAATATATCCACCAATATTTCTTTCAATACCATCTTTATCTACATCACCATTACCCATTCTTTTTACACGTACTTTGAATGAATCTTTAACATATTTTGTCCAGTCTATTGATGCTATTGCTTTTTGAAGGTTTTCTGGTGTTGTTTTTGTTATAGTATATAAAATTTCATGTGTATATGCTAGATGTGCACCTAATTTACTTACTTCATCTTTTGTAGCATCTACAGCTAATTCTACTATTCCAGGATATTCATTTAATATTTCATATTTAATATTAAGTGTGTCTAATCTAGCTAAAAGTTCAGCTCTAGGTAATGTCTCATTTTCTTGTGACAATATTACAGTGATTTCCATATATTTTTCAGTCTCCTTACACCTATTTTTGGTAATAATTTAAATATTACGCCTGTTTTCACTAATTGTTTTAGTAATGGAACTTGATTATCCATATCTCCATATTCTGATATTATTTTATCAACATTGTTATCCTTTAATTCCTTGAACATGTAATTGAAGTCATCGTCATCCATACTTTTGATTATTTTCTGTACATTTTGTTGTGCTTTGAATTCACCATCATATTTTTTATGATATTCTGTCTCATATTGTTTTAGATAGTTATTATTATCTTCTTCTAGCATTTTATTTGAGTTTTTTGCTGCTATAGTAGTACAGTTAAAGCCTGTTACTAATCCTCCTCCAGTGGTTGGTTTTATTTGATTTGCTGAATCACCTAGGAGGATTGTGTTATTTTCAACTATTTTCTTATTAACGTTGAATTTTGGGATTAATCCATAGTGTTTTTGAATAATAGTGCTACCTGAATCCATCATGTTTGTTAGTATTTGATTTGCCTGTTTATGTGATCCATTAGTAAATAATCCTAACCTTTGTTCTGTTGGAGATACTGGTATTTTCCATATAAATCCAGGTAATATACTTGTATTTACTCTTACATCAACGTATTCTGTGTCTGATGGTTCTGTTTTTAAAGTATATTGAATACCCGTGTAGGATTCTTCTTTAAAATTAGGATTCATTTTCTTTGATGTTGCTGAATTTGGACCACATGCTACTGCTATCAGGTTAGATGAATATTTTCCATTAGTTGTTGTTATTCTTGTGTTATCCATATCGACATCAAGAACACGTTCCCCATAAAAAGCAGTTACTCCCGTATCTACTGCTCTATTAAATAGATATTTATCATATAATACTCTATCTAATACATATGCTGAATTATCATCTTTCTCTACTGTAATACTTGTTCCATTAGGTGATAACAAGTTAGCTCCTTTAACTTTATTTGATATGAATTCTTCAGGTAAATTCTTAGTATCATTTATATTTGTTGACACAATTCCTGCACATTGTAATGGTTGACCTATCCTGTTTTTCATGTCAAAAAGAGCTACATCATATCCTAATTTAGCCATCTTATATGCATATGTAGATCCTATTGGTCCACCACCAACTACAATTATATCATAATTTGTCATGCTTTCATCCAGTTAAAAAAATTTTTTTAAAATAAAATAGAAAAAGAAGGATAAAAAGGATTAAGTTTATTCATTGTATTTTTTGAACATTCTTTGGTGTCTTTCCATAATTTCATCCTTATTCATTTTAGATTTTTTATATTTTCGTTTATTTTTATTCCATTTATTAATATAGGAATTATTCTGTGAGTTATTTTCTTGTTCATAAGAATAATCATTATCATTCCTATAATAATCCCTATTTTCTATTGGGGGAGCTTGATTATTCTCATCATATCTCTTATATTCATGATAATCATACCTATCATCATCTCTATTATAATCATCATATTCTCTATTATAATCATATCCATAATCCCTGTTATATCCGTTATTATAATAATTAGGATTATAATTAGGTGGATAATTAGGAGGATATTCATTATAATCACTGATATGACTAAGAATTATCTCTTCTGCACTTTTAGGATCAGGTATATCATCAAGAATGGTATCAGAATTATCATGGCCACCATAAATGAGAATATCACCTACATTAATAAGTCTCTCTAACATGTTCTGAGAAATTTCAATATCCTGTACTTTTCTGTAAGGCATCATGATTTTTTCTTTACGGAAAAAACCTCTTTGAATAATGATTCTCTGATTTGTTAAAACATATTTAGTATAATTCCAGTCAAGGATATCTAATAATATCTTTACAAGTACAATTAATATACAGAAGATTAATAGTAATTCCATTATTGATGTTAAATTTGTGAAATTCATTTGGAATGATGTTAATAGCATATCTTGAATATTATAGAATATAGTGACTATTGGAGCAAATAAGAATACTAATATAAATAGTAATATTATTTTAAATACAAAATTCTCACAATAGCAGAAAATATTTGGTTTTCTTTCTAGTAATATTTTCTCTGAACCTGCTCTCTGGAAATCGTTATTATTTTTATTATTAGTTCTAGAGTTATTTGGCTTTGGCATCATGAAAATTATGCCCCCTTTTTATTTTAAATATGTTAGATATATTTGTTAATAACTAATATTATAATTTTATATATAATATACTGATTATTTTTATTGTTAATAAGTAACAACAATATTAATTAATTGAGAAAAGAAAGAAGGATTACTATGAAAAATAGAATTTATTCTAAGAACATAAATATAGAATCAACCCATATTTCATTAAAAAGTGATGTTAATATAGATTTAACCCAACTAATTAAGAAGGAAAGAAGAATCATACAGAATACTATAAATAGTAATCCACTATTTGCTGGTTATAAACCAGTTCCTGTAATTTCTGATGAATTAATACTTAAATTAATGACTATTGCCGGTGAAATCTCAGATACTGGTCCTATGTCCTCTGTTGCTGGAAGCATTAGTGAAGTTTGTTTAAATTATCTTATTAGTAAAGGTAGTCATTTTTCAATTATTGAAAATGGTGGAGATATTGCTCTTAGAACTAATAGAAAAGTAGTAATTGGAGTTTATGCTGGTGATAGTAGTTTTTCATATAATATTGGATTTAAGATAAAGCCAAGACCACATGGTTATGGTATTTGTACGTCATCATCTGCTGGTCCGTCTAAGAGTTTTGGTAAAACTGATGCTACAATTGTTTTTAGTAGACAAAGTAGTATTTCTGATAGTCTTGCTACATGTATTGGTAATTATGGTGTAGGTGATTGTGATGAAGATATTGTTCATAATGCTTTAACTCATGCAGAGGATTATCATGATTACTATGATGGAGTAATGGTTATTAAGGGTGAAATTCTTGGTAAAACAGGTCATATTCCTTCATTAGTTAAAACTAGTAGTAAAAGTTATCTTGGTGAATTATTTGAAATTGAATAAAAAAAAGTGAGAATTGTTTTTTATAGATTTTCTAGACATACTTCTTGTAGTACTTGGGCATCAGGATTATCTGGATACATCACTAATACTTTAGTAAAACATTCGATTGCATCCCTGAAATCTCCTAGTTCCATGTATGCTACTCCTTTATTATTTAATATTATTGCATTGTTTGTGTCTACTTTTAATGCATGATTATAGCATTCTATTGCTTCATCATATCTTTGTAATCCTAGTAATGTGTTTCCTTTACTTGCCCATGTATTTGAATCATCTGCATCATCTAAACATAATTCTATTGACTTATCATATGCAGCTAGTGCCTCCTCACTTTTTCCTAACATATTAAGAACTGTTCCTTTTTCATTCCATACATCAGGGTCAGTATCATCTATTTCTGAGACCTTGTTAAAGCAAATTAATGCTTTTTCAAAATCATTTAACATTTCATAAATTAATCCTCTCCAGTAAAGTACTGTTGTATTTTCTGGATTAACATGTAATGCTTTGTTGTTTGCTTTCAGAGCTTTATCTGGTTCACGTTTGTTTAGATATGCTATTGCTATGTTATTGTATAAGTATTCATTGTTTGGTTCTATTTTTATTGCTTTTTTATAGTGTTTTATCGCATCTCCAAATTGTCCTAGACGTGATAGGTTATCTCCTATTCTATTCAATAATTGAACATCATCATGGTCATATTCTAATGCTACTTTATAGCATATTGATGATTGTTTGTATTTTCCCATTTCAAAGAGTACATCTGCTTTTTTTATGATTATATTCTTTTGATTTATTGCTGAGCCTTCCCATTGGCTTACATGTAATTTTTTGAATTGAAATACCTGGAATTCATCCTTGTTTTTTGTGTTGTTGGGATATGTTTTTCTAAGGTCTTTTTCCAGTTCTTTTGTGCTTTTATATCCTAGTTTTGTCGCCAATTCATGATCTTGAATAACTTCTTCAAAGGTTAATATATCTACGTGAGTTACTTCTGCTTCGAATAGTTTTTCCCGTTCTTTCGACAGAATATTCCAATAGCAGTAGAGGTGATCTCCTGGGTATAGTGGTTGTTTCCATCTTCTTCTAATGGTAATATTTCTTTTACCACTAATTAAATCAATATCTTTGTTTCCTAGTAATAATATTGGCATTTTTCTCTACTCTTTCTTTATGATTTGGTTTCCAAATTGGTTGGATTTTATATGTATTTCTGGTATTGTTGTATCTAGACTTTTTATTATTTTTAATAATTCTTCAGGATTTGGTTCTTCATAATCTGCTAATCTTGAATCATATGTTACTCTATTTCTAAATTGTTGTATTGTATACATGTCACATTTAAGGTCTTTTGTTAAATCGTATATGTCCTGTGGTGTTAGTAGTTGTGGAACGTATGTTGTTCGACATTCGAGAAATACATTATGTTCTAATATAATTTCTATCGTTCTATTAATAGTTTCTTTAGTATTACTTGGATATATATCACTTATTTTATAATATTTATCTAATGGTGCTTTGATATCCATTGCCACATAATCTAAATCATCTATTATTTCCGAAATTTCATCAGGATGTAATCCGTTAGTATCTAACTTAACTAACAAATTAGAATCTTTAGCTTGTTTAATAAAATTTTTAATAACATCAATATGTAATAATGGTTCACCACCACTAAGAACTATACCATCAATAAAATCCAGATTCTTTTCAACTTCTTCTTCTATTTCTTCTATATCCCATTTTGTAAGACGTTCATTTTTTAATAACTGAGGATTATGACAATATTTACATCTAAGGTCACATCCAGGCGTAAATAAAACTAAGGACATTTTTCCAGGATAATCTAATGAAGAGTAAGTTGGTTGTATATTCACAATAATCACGAACTTTTTAGTTAAATATGTTATTTATAATTCTAAATATTAATAAATTAGTAATTTATCGTTCGTATAAAATAGAATTATATTATAATAAAAAACATAAAACAATTACCGCGTCTAAAAAAGATATCAGAAAACAATAAAAAACAAACATCCAAAAAGAAGTCCTACAAACTAAAAAAACAAAATAAAATAACATCCTAAAAAATATAATAAAAAGAATAATAAAATTCAATACTAGATAAAAAGAAAAAATAATACATAGCAACATAAATGAAATAAAAAGAGTGATAACATGTCTGATAAAAATAAAATTTATGAAGGAGCCAAAGTAGTTGGAGACGTAAACCTAAAAGACAACGTATCCATATGGTATAATGCAGTAGTAAGAGGAGATATTGAACCAATTTCTATCGATGAAAATTCAAATGTACAAGATAACTGTGTTATACATGTAAGTAAAGATTATCCAGTAAAAATAGGTAAACATGTATCCATTGGACATAACGCCACAGTACACGGCTGTACAATAGATGATAACGTACTAATCGGTATGGGATCTATAATATTAAATGGCGCACATATTACAAAAAATTGCTTAGTAGGAGCAGGAGCACTAGTGACAGAACATAAAACATTCCCTGAAGGATCATTAATAATAGGTTCACCTGCTAAAGCAGTCAGACAATTAACAAAAGAAGAAATAGAAGGTATTACAAATAATGCTGATGAATATGTAAAATTAGCATTCAAAGAATAAAACGTGATTATATGGTAAAAACAAGAGCAATAATTGATGAATTTGACACCTATGTTCCAGGTAAATCTAAAAAAGAAATCTCTGAAAAATATGGTGTCCCAGAAAATGAAATTCTAAAACTCGGATCAAATGAAAACCCATGGGGTCCCGCACCAGGAGTAAAAGAAGCAATACTAAATGCAATTCCAGAAATGAACAGATATCCTGAATCAAACCATGAATACTTAAAAGAAAAAATAGCTGAGTATGCAGGAGTAAATAAAAACCAGGTAATAGTAACAGGTGACGGAGCTGACGAATTATTAGACATATTAGCAAAAACACTCATAGACCCTGGAGATGAATTCATTGTACATCCACCAACATACATGTACTACTCATTCACATTTAAACAATACAATGCTAAAGCAGTATATGCAAAATGGAATGTTAAAGAAAACAAATTAGATGTACAATCAGTGTTAGATAATATTACTGATAAAACAAAGGTAATTTTCCTCTGTACACCAAATAACCCAACAGGTGGACTTATTCCACAAGAAGATATCATAAAAATTATTGAATCAACAGATGCTCTTGTAGTTATTGATGAAGCATACTGGGAATTTTCAGAAGTAAACAATGTAAATTTACTCGATAAATATGATAATGTATTCATAATAAGAACATTTTCAAAAGTAATGGGATTAGCAGGATTAAGAATAGGATATGGACTATCTAACCCAGAATTACTTGAAAAAATATCAAGAATAAAACCAGTATTCAGTTTAACAGTACCTTCACAAAAAGCAGTACTTGCAACATTAGCAGACAAAGAATTCATTGAAGAATCTACCAAAAAAAGTATTGCCGAACGAGAATATCTCTATGAAAGTGTTAATGCAATAGACAATCTACACATATATAAATCAAAATCCAATTACTTGTTAATAGACGTAAGAAATAGTGGATTCACAGCAAAAGAATTAACATCAAAACTCATGGAAAAAGGAATTATTGTAAGAGATTGTACTAGTTTTTATGGTCTTGATGAATATTATATACGTATTAGTGTTGAAACACACCCTAAAAATGAGAAATTCATTAAAATATTAAAAGAAATAGTAGGTAATTAATATTATTACCTATTTAACCACCTACTTTTTATAAAATAGCTTACATACACTTAATGTCTTTTAGGATTATGATAAACTAATGCTGCTACAACACTAGCTTTATCTATAACAGTATGTGATTGTATTACAGATTTATAATCTATTATTTCAAGTTCTCTTTTTTCTATCATGTATTCAGCCATGAATTTTGCTTCATCTTCTAATTCTTTAATAGATTTATTAATTCCCGTTGTTTCTATAACACAACCCATCTCTTCTGCCTGTGCAAATGCTATAACTGCACTTATTTCATCCCCTGGATTATCAGAGTATTGATGTGCCAGTACACAGTTAGTCATTTCCCCTGGCTGTAATTTAGGCATGGGTATTACTTCAGTATCTGGGGGTAACATGCTTGAAACAGGAATTAAATTTACATTACCTATTTCTGCTTCAAGTAAGGCATTATCAAATGCGTTTAGTTTTGTTGGTCCTTCTGATGCACCTTTCGTTAATGATACTTTCATTATATATACTTCTCCCATAATCTCTTATTGATTGTTTAATACTTTTAACTTAAATTCTAATTATATCTATCTTATAATATAAGATAATATTTTAATAACAATAAGTTATAAAAATAAGAAAAGGTATATATATTATAAGCATAAATTAAAAACATGAACTAAAAAAATAAATAAAAAAGATAATCCCCCCGTTATAATCGTAATAAAAATAATCAATTAATAATTAAATAAAAAGGAGTGAAAAAATGACCTCTGAAAGTAGCGATAAATTATCATTTACTCAACAATTAAGAGAAGATGGTTTAATAATAACAGATGTAACTACTGAAACAGGAGATAAAGATGAAAAAACAGAAAATACAAAAGAGTTACCAATATTATTAATACCAAATACAATCCTACTTCCACACACAGACATAAAAATACCCCTAGACAAAGTACACACAGAAAACATACTAAACACGATAAATGATGATCATCAAGGAATAATATTAACACCAAAAAAGTTACCAAGAGATAACAACGGTGAAGTTGAATTCTATGATGTAGGAGTAATACTCGAAATTAAAAACATAGAAGAAGAAGCAAAACAATACCGTATAGAATTAAAAGTAAAAGACAAAGTAGAAATAAAAGGTATTGAAGAAAAAAATAGTTATTTCCATGCAAAATATGAAACTATCCAAGAAGACAATACAATAACACCAGAAGAATCAAAAACAATAAACAAAGACATCAATGATGCAATACTCAGCATATCCAAATTAATACCAAACTCAGAACCATACGCTAGAAGAATCATAGACAAAATAGATACAGAAGAAAAAATAGCAGAAGTATTCCCATACCTACGTGTAACAATAACTAAAAAACAAGAACTACTAGAACTTAACTCAGTAAAAATAAGAGCATTACGCGTAATACAATTACTACTAGAACAAAGAGATGCTATGAGTATTCAAATGGAAATAACAAATAAACTCAACAAAAACATGAGCGAAGTACATAAACAGACTCTTCTTCGGGAACAAATGAAAATGATTCAAGAAGAACTCAACATGACCGACGACACAGAAGATAGAAAAACATACAGAGAAAGAATAAAAGAAGCAGAACTACCCGAAGAAGTTGAAAAAGCAGCATTAGAAGAAGTAGATAAACTAGAAAGACAAGGCCAAAATAATTCAGAAGAAAACATAATAAGAAACTATCTTGATACAATACTTCAACTACCATGGCATAAAGAAGAGAAAAAAGACATTGACATAACTAAAGCCAGAGAACAACTTGATAAAGACCATTATGGATTAGAAAAAGTAAAAGATAGAATAATACAGCATCTAACTGTACTCAAGATGAAAAATGAAAAACAAGGCTCAATAATTCTATTTGTAGGACCACCTGGAACAGGAAAAACCAGTCTTGGAAAAAGTATTGCAGCAGCACTAGACAGACCATATGTAAGAGTAAGTCTAGGTGGAATAAAAGATGAATCTGAAATAAGAGGTCATAGAAGAACATACCTCGGTGCACTACCTGGAAGAATCATTAATGGAATGAAAAAAGCAGGAAAAACAAACCCTGTATTTGTATTAGATGAAATTGATAAAACAACAGCATCAATAAATGGAAATCCAACAAGTGCATTACTCGAAGTATTAGATCCTGAACAAAATAATACATTTTCAGACCATTACTTAGAAGTACCCTATGATTTATCAGATGTTTTCTTCATAGGAACAGCAAACTCATTACAAGATATACCAGGACCTTTAAGAGACAGACTAGAGATAATTGAATTAGACAGCTACACTAACACAGAAAAACGTCATATAGCAGAAGAACATCTTATAGATGAAGTATTAGAAGAACATGGATTAACAAGAAATGACCTTGTAATAACACCCGAAGCAATAAACACGATAATTGAAAAGTATACTAGAGAAGCTGGAGTAAGGGAACTTAAAAGACAAATAGCTGCTATAGCACGAAAAACGACAGAAAAAATAGTAGTTGACGACATAGAAAGACCATATGTTGTAACTGAAGACATGCTTTATGATATATTAGGACATGAAAAAGCACATTATGATATGGTACCAGCACAGAACCCACCAGGTGTAGTAACAGGACTTGCATGGACGCCTGTTGGTGGTGACATCCTATTCATAGAAGCTGTACTATTACCTGGAGAAGGTAAATTAGAACTTACTGGACAATTAGGTGATGTGATGAAAGAATCTGCACAAATAGCTCAAAGTCTTATAAAATCAAGATTACAACCAATACTTAAAGACACTGAATTCGATAAGAGAAATATACACATCCACGTACCAGAAGGAGCTATACCAAAAGATGGTCCTTCAGCAGGAGTAACCCTTCTTACAACAATAGCTTCCCTAATAACAAGTACACCTGTTGATTCAACAATAGCTATGACTGGTGAAATATCATTACAAGGAAAAGTATTACCTGTTGGTGGTATAAAAGAAAAGGTAATTGCAGCTCATAGGTCAGGAATAAAAACAGTGTTATTACCTGAAAAGAATATGGAAGACCTTGACGATGTACCTGATGAAGTTAAAGAGGAAATAACATTTAAACCAATGAAAACTGTTGATGATGTATTAAATGAATCTTTAAACATTAAATTACCAAAACCAGAACATTTAGATATTAATGTAGAACAGATTAATAGGTTAAGTCTATAATACATATTTATTACTACAATAATGACCCCCTTTCATCCTATCCTTTTTTATATACAAATTACTTTCAAGTATTTCCATTAAAAGAAAGAATAATTCATAATTATTAAGCTTATTTTTTATTAATTATAAATTCCTAAATAATATTAAGAACATAAAGTAGAATAGTAATCAATAGAAGTGGAAATATGAATGATAAGGAGATAAACTTTTGGTTAAATTTATCACAGGAAATCTCTGAAAAAGTAGAAGAAGCAATAACAAATGCTAGAGATGATCCTAAGTTAACAACAATTACAAAAATAGGTGCAGATGGAACACCTACCCATAAAATAGACGAATACGCAGAAAATGCAGCAATTGAAGTTATAAAAAATAGTGGTAAATCATTGATTCTTATTAGTGAAGAAATTGGAAAAATAAAAATTGGTGAAAAGGATGCTAAAAATCTTGTAATCATGGATCCTCTTGACGGTACCAGTAATGCTATGAAAAACATTCCTTGTTATGGTATTTCTATAGCTGTGGCAAGCATCCCTAATGATGAAGGAGTATCTAATGTAACACTTGGAGATATAGAGTTTGGTTATATAAAAAACTTCCCTACTGGTGATATATATACTGCTATTAAAGGAAAAGGTTCTGCTAAAAATGGCAAGCCTATGACATTATCAAATATTAAAAAAGCATCCGAATCAACTATTAGTACATATATCTACAGAGCTAAAGAAGGAATGCTTGATAAACTATGCACATCTGTTAGACGTATGAGATTAATGGGTGCCATTGCTGTAGAATTATGTTATGTTGCTGATGGAACATATGATACTTTTTTAGATGTTGGTGCTGTTCGTGTTTTAGATATTGCAGCTGCTCAACTAGTAATTAAAGAAACAGGTGGTGTTGTTACTGATATTGAATCTAATCCTTTAGCAAGTCAATTAGATTTACTTGAAAAAACATCCATTGTAGCATCAGCTAATAAAGAAGTACATGATGATATTATAAAATTATTATAGTAAATTTGTGATAATATGAAAATTGGAATTGTCTCACGGACAGATAAAGAAGAAGCCATAGAACTTGATAGAAATATTGTTAAATATCTACTAGCTAACCATGTTGAAATAGAATTAGATACTAGTTTAGCTAAGGAACTAGAAGAATACTCTGACCTAGAAACTCCTATAGAAGATATGACATCAGATATTGTTTTATGTGTAGGTGGAGATGGTACTGTTCTTAATGCTCAGCATGTATTATCTCCTAAAAAGATACCAATACTCAGTATCAATATGGGTACTGTCGGATTCTTAACTGAAGTAGATCCAGAGGATATCTTTGAATGCCTTGATAAATTACTAAGTTATGATTTCTTCATTGAAGAAAGACTACAGTTAGATGTTTTATGTAATGATGAATGGATAACTGTACTAAATGAATTAGTTATTATGACAAGTCAGCCAGCAAAAATGCTAAATTTAAGAGTTTCTGTTGATGAAGAAGTTGTAGATGAAGTTCGCGCTGACGGATTAATTGTTTCAACACCAAGTGGTTCTACAGCATATTCTATGTCAGCTGGTGGACCTATTGTTGATCCACGTGTTGATGCAGCAATCATCATCCCTATATGTCCATTTAAATTAAATACTAGACCAAAAATCGTTCCAGCAGAAAGTACAATAACTGTTAAATTTCTAAAAGAGGGTAAACAAGCTATTGGTGTACTTGATGGTGTTTCACGTGAGAACTTTAATTATATGGATGAAGTTAAAATCAAAAAATCTGATAATGCAGCATATTTTGTTAGATTTAAAAAGAATTTCTATAATAGTGTAAATAACAAATTAATTGTAGGCTAATTCCATTAAAATCTTTTTTTAACTTTCTTCTTTTTTGTAAGGTTGATTGATAAATTATGACTAAGAATATTTTAATTAGTGATGCTAATCACGGCGGTATTACTCTTCTTAAAGAATATTACAAGTATACGGATAATAACTTATTTTTCTATGATGTTTATAACAAGTTAACACATGAAGAAAAACTAGAATTAAGTAATAAGTATAATGTTAAATTTCTATCTCTTGATTATATTATTAAACATAGAACTGATTTTATAACAATAAATCCTATTCATATGAATCCTGTTTTTAGTAGTAATTATACTCATCATGAATTCACTGGATACTTAATTAATAAACATAGACTTAGATATGGCTGGAATTTTAAGATTATAGAAGTTACTGGTGTTAAGGGTAAGACTAGTACCACTACATTGATAAGTTCTGTGCTAAAAAATAACCGTGTTCTTACACTTACTAGTCAAGACTTATCATATCACAGCCCGTCAGAAGATATTGTGTTATCAACATCTCTTAGTATTACTCCAGCTAGTATTATCACAGCTCTTAACATTGCATGTGAAAATAATTTACTAGATAAAATTGATTATTGTATTTTTGAGGTTTCACTTGGTGTTACTAGTTACTGTGATATTGGAATATTAACTAATATATTAGAGGATTATCCTATAGCTCATGGCAATCAAACAGCAAGTAGTGCTAAAAAATCAGTATTTAATTCAAAACAAGTATTATGTGATAGGTGTGCTTATAATACCTATTATTCTAATGTGAATAAAGATGTGATAACTGTTAGTACTAGTGATTCTAAGGCAGATATACATACAGGCAATATTAATTATGGTATTAAAAATACCCAATTTGAAGTTCAGTATAATAAACAGGAACTATCACTATCAATGTTTGCTGTGAGTGACTTCTATATTAATAATATTCTTTTTGCTATTGGAGTAGGACTAATACTTGACTTAGATAATAATGAAATCATTTCAAATATAGAAAACATGAATATAATCTCCGGCAGAGGATCATATGAAATTGTTAATAATAAGATAGTATTAGAAGATATAAATTCTGGTCTTAATACTACTTCCATAAAAAAATGTGTGGACAATACCACAAGATACACATCTAATTATATAATAATATTAGGTGGTGATTACGGTATAACCTGTGAAGAAATAGACGAGGATAAATTATTAAAATACTTAAAAACAATACCATCCGAAAAAGTGATACTTACAGGTGAATTAGGAAATAGTCTAAAAAAACAAGGTTTACCAATAATTTACATTGATAACCTCCAAGATGCATATCATGAAGCATTAAAGGGAAATTATGAAATAATACATGTAATATATAGAAGTGAATATAATACTAGAAAGTTAGTATGTAACTAATTACAAAAAAATCACATTGGATAAACAATTCTATTTTATTTAAACAAGTCCTTTATTTTTTAATTAATCTATACTTTTTTTTAATAATTAATACCATTAACAGTAGTTCTTTCATAAATATCTATAAGAAGTATTTTATTTTATTTAAAAGGTATTCTTATTAGTTAAATAAGACATATTTGAGTAAATATTCTATTAAATACTATTTAAAATAATTAAAAATAATAAAAAGAAGTATAAATAAAGAAGAGTTATACAAAAATATATTAAATATATTAAATATATAATTATAAAGAGTTAAAAAATAAGTTACTGAGATTATTATAATTGATAATAGCTTAATATTAGTTATTTTAAGAAAAAAATACTCATGATCATAGTTATTTAGAATAATGGAGGCGTAATTAGTGATAGTTGGTACACGAGGTAGTAAGCTTGCTACAACTCAGACTCAAACTGTTGTAAAATCACTTGAAGAAATTACTGGTGAAAAAATAGAAACAAAAATAATTAAAACAACAGGAGACAAAATTAAAGATTCACAATTATATAATATTGATGCTAAAGGTATTTTTACAAAAGAATTAGATACTGCACTAATAGATGGAGATATCGATTTTGCAGTACATAGTTTTAAAGATTTACCAAGTGAATTAAATGACCAACTTACAATAACAGCCATTCCTAAAAGAGAAGCTATCAATGAAGTATTAATTTCTAATTATACCTGGGATGAACTACCTGAAAATGCTACATTAGGTACTAGTAGTGTTAGAAGAGAAGCTTTCTGTAAATTCCATGGAAAGAAAGTTCAAACAAAACCTATACGTGGAAATATTGATACACGTATCCGTAAAGTTGAAGAAGGACAATATGATGCTACTATAATGGCTTTAGCAGGTATTAATCGATTAGGCTTACAAGATCATGTTAAAGAAATTTTTGATGAAACATACATCGTACCTCCAGCAGGACAAGGAGCTTTAGCAGTAATGACTAATAAAGATTCTGAATACAATGATATTATTTCAAAACTTAATGATGAAAATTCAAGAATAGAAGCTTTAACAGAGAAAGCAATTCTTGAGACCATTGGTGTAGGATGCCAATGGCCTATTGGTATAATTTCAAAAGTTGATGGAAACAATATTAATATACACTGTAAGCTATTAAGTCCAGAAGGTAAACTTTTAGCAGATGTTAATGAGACAACTAAAAAGAATGAAGCAATAGACACTGCAAAAGCTATTGGAATAAAATTAAGAGAGGATACTTTATGAAACAGACAAACGTGGGTGTTATAGGAGTAGGATCTATGGGTTACAACCATGTTCGTATATACTCCGAATTGGAAAATGCAAATTTAGTAGCAATATCTGATATGGTAAGAGGTACACTTGATAAGGTATCAAAAGAATTCAATACTGTAGGATATGTTGATTATGATAATATTCTTCAGATTGATGATATTGAAGCAGTAAACATATGTGTACCTACAGTATTTCACCATGATGTTGCTATGCGTGCAATAGAAGCAGGCAAAAATGTGTTAGTAGAAAAACCAATCGCTTCAAAATTACCAGAAGCAAAAGAAATGATTAATGCAGCAAAAGATGCTGGGGTAATTTTAGCAACGGGACACGTAGAAAGATTTAATCCAGCAGTGAGAGTTGCAAAAGAATTACTTGATGCTGGAGAAATTGGTGAAGTAGTTACAGCTAATGCAAAAAGATTAGGCCCATACCCACCAAGAATAAGAGACGTAGGAGTAGCAATAGACTTAGCTATTCACGACATAGATATATTTAACTATTTATTTGAAAGTAAAGCAAACACAGTATATGCTAACATGAGCAGTAAACTAAAAAACTGTGAATTTGAAGACCATGCAGAAATAATGACCAAATATGATAGTGGAGTATTAACCATACTTGAAACAAACTGGCTAACACCATACAAAAAACGACAATTAAACATCACAGGAGTAGATGGTATAATAAGCGTTGACTATGGTAATCAAACAGTTACACTATACAAGGAAAATAATCAAGTTGAAAATGTAAAAGTTGAAAATAAAGAACCTCTCAAAGAAGAATTAAGATCATTTGTTAATGCAGTACAACAGGATACAGAACCTGAAGTAACAGGTCAGGATGGATATGAAGCATTAAGAATAGTTGATGCGGCTATGAAATCATCAAAAGATAAAACATTAGTATATTTATAAAAAAGTGATTAAAATGAATAGCAAATTAATTGAGAAAGCTAGTGAACTTAGAAATAAAGGATTAACCACAGGTGAAATAGCAGATGAATTAAACATTTCAAAAGATACTACACAATGGTTAATAATGCAAAGAACACCTGTAAACAAAAATAAACAAAAACAAAAACCCGACGATTTTGCTATTAACTGGAAAACAATAGGGGCTAGTTCATCACGTATGCAATACATCTCATCAGCACTAGCTGATTTAACATTAGAGGAAGGTGTTGTTGACGCAGTTGTAGGTATATCAGTAAGTGGAGTTCCCTTTGCAACAATGATGTCCGATTTATTAGATGCTGAGCTAGCTGTATTCCACCCAGTAAAACATATGAAAAATGAATCAGCACAGGGAGCAATAAGTAACAACTTTGCTAACATAAAAAACAAAAATGTTGTTATAGTTGATGATGTTATAACTAGTGGAGCTACAGTAACTGATGCAATAAGGGTATGTGAAACACATGGAGCAAAACCAATAGCTGTAACAGTTCTTGTAGACAAAAAAGGTATTAATGATTTAGAGGATGTACCAGTAAAATCTTTAATCAAAATAAATAAAGTAGGATAAATATAACCACCCTTCTTATTTTTTTTCTTAATTTTTTTAGGCTTTAAATCATGAAAATCTAACAAATTCTATAAATTAGTTTAATTTAAAAAAAAATTATATAGTTAAAAACGATATATAATATATAACATAGAATTATGATTTTATATACTTAGAAATTTAATATACATTTTAATCAATGAAATTTAATTTAACAATTACTCATTAGGAAAGAATGGAGGATATATAATTTGAAAAAATCTAACAATAAGAAAAATAATCATAACCATAATAACAACCAAAATAACGGAGAGAATATCCGTGTAAGATCACCAAGAAAAGGTGAAATTCCTGGAGTTGTTGAGGAAATTCTAGGACATGGAAAACTCAAAGTAAGATGTAACGATAAAAAGATTAGGTTATGTCGTATTCCGGGAAAAATGAAAAAAAGAATTTGGATTCGTCAAGGTGATGTTGTACTTGTAAAACCATGGGACTTCCAAAGTGATGAAAAAGCAGATGTTATTTGGAGATACACACGTACAGAAGCTAATTACCTTGAAAGAAGAGGATTCTTAAAAATATAAAGTTGATATTAAAATAAATAATAAACATAATAGTTCGAAGAGGAATTCAAATGGATTTAATAGAAAAATTAGAGCCAGTTCTCATCTTTGGAGCTATTATATTAGGTTTATTATTTAAAGATGTGACAATACTAAATCAAATCAGCCCCTATCTAATAAATATTTTTTTAGCATTAATGTTATTTGCAGTATTTCTAGATGTTCCTCTAGAAGATATTAAAAACAGTTTTTCTAACAGACAATTTACCGTGACAAGTCTTCTAATTAACTTCTTATGGACACCATTATTCGGCTATTTTTTAGGTGATTTATTCTTACATGGAAATATTGATTTACTTCTTGGCTTTTTCATGTTAATTTTAACACCATGTACTGATTGGTATCTATTATTTACTAAAATGGCAAAGGGTAATGTTCCTCTAAGCTTATCTATTCTACCAATAAACTTAGTACTACAATTAGTACTACTTCCAGTGTATTTGTTATTGTTTTTCTCAAATAGTAATACACTAAATATATTAAGTTTAGCAAATAGTCTTCTAACGTTTATTGTGATTCCTTTTATCACTGCACAAATTGTTAAATATGTCTTACAGGAAATGTCCATTAAAAATGAGATTATATCATTTTTCAGTAGTTATCAGACAATCTTTCTTTGTATTGCAATATTCGGATTATTTAATACAGAGGCAAGTAATCTCTTTGATAACATTAATATTATAGGAATTGTATTTATTCCATTAATATTATTCTTTATCATAAACTTTATATTAGATTATATTGTAGCAAGAAGAAGTGGTTTTAATTATGATGATTATGCTAGTTTAACTTTAACTACCTTAGCACGTAATTCACCACTTGCACTTGCTATAGCTATCAATTCATTTCCAGATAACCAATTAGTTGCTATTGCACTAGTAATTGGACCATTAATAGAGTTACCCGTATTGTATATTGTATCAAAAATACTATTACAAATACATAAAAATTATTAGAGAATAAATAAAGAGATAATAGCATTAAAAAGGAGTTTTTTAATTGAATAAACATTACCGTGATGCAGATAATCAGATGCGTAAATTAGAAGAAACTAAAAGAATTAAAAGTTCAGAGGATAAACAAGTTTCTAGTGAAGTTTTTGATGATAAAACACTGAAAGTATTGTATAAATTAGCAAAACAGGGATATATTAATACTTTAAATGGTGTTATCAGTACTGGTAAAGAAGCTAATGTTTTTCTAGGTATTGATGATGATGGTAATCATGTTGCTGTTAAGATTTATAGGGTTATGACTCTTGATTTTAAGAAGATTAAAGAATATATTGCTGGAGATCCTAGATTCAAAACTCATGGAAATAACACTAGACAAATAGTTACAACATGGACAAGAAAGGAGTTTAAAAATCTTAGTAGATTATATAATCTAGGATTAAATGTTCCTGAACCATACACTGCTATGGAAAATGTTCTTGTAATGGAATATTTAGATTATTCAGATAATGATGCTACAGCTGCACCACCACTTAGTAAAATTAAGTTAGATAATGCTGAGGAAGTTTTCGAGGAAATTCTTAATTTTATGGATATTGCATATAATGAGGCTGACCTTGTACATGGTGATCTTTCACAGTATAATATTTTATTATCTCATGGTCATCCCTATGTTATAGATTTATCACAGGCTACACTACGTAGTCATCCTTCTAGTAGAGAATTACTTGAAAGAGATATAAAGAATATTGTATATGATAGTAAAAAATTTAAAGTTAATTTAGATTATGATTATGTTAAACATAGAATAATTAAAGAAGAATAACTATTTACTTTAAACAACATACCTATCATATCTTTTTTATACCAAGTTTTTTATATTAGTGTTAATATAGATAAATAATAGAATTAATATTAATATTGATGTAAAGAATGTTATTAAAATATTTGATTTTAAAAATAATAAAAAATAATAAATATTAATTAAATTATATAACAATAATAACAAGACAATACTTCAATAGTATTACTATCCCCAATCAGATAAAAAGAATAATAAATTTTTTTTCTATTTAATGAAGATTAGTCAAATAATATCAGTATACCTTTTTATCATTTATTAAATAGATAATGATTATTATTGTAATCATATTAAATTACTTAAATTATACGACTTATGAGAAAAAATATTACACGAAAAGGAGCTTTTTTATAATGGTTAATACAGAGTACCTTAAAATACCAAAAGACAGAGTTGGAGTAGCAATCGGGAAAAATGGTAAAATTAAACACCAATTAGAAATTATTACTAAAACAGAATTGAAAATTGACAGTGATACAGGAGATATTGCTATAAGTTCCACTGATGAGACTGATGATCCATTAGCAATATGGAAAGCTAGATATATGATTAAAGCTATAGGTAGAGGATTTAATCCAGATATTGCTTTAACTCTTGAAGATGATGAAATGATTTTAGAAATCATCAACCTACAAGATTATGTTGGAAAATCAAAGAAAGCATTAGTAAGACAAAAAGGTAGAATTATAGGTAAAAATGGTAGAACCAGACAGATTATGCATGACATGCTTGATGTTGAAATCAGTATTTATGGTAAAACTGTTTCCTTAATTGGTAAAATTGAAAATATTCAAATGGCTAGAGAGGCTATTGAAATGATTCTTGATGGTTCCAGACAGAAAACTGTTTATGCTTATCTTGAGAAGATGCATGATAAACTTAAAAGACAAGAATTTGATGAACTTGTTAATGGTAAACCTGACAGAAAGGATATTTTAAGAGAAGATTTAGATACTGACGAAAACTTTACTGATGCAGAAAAAGATTATAATAAAGATGCTATTAGTGAAGAAGATGAGGATGAAGATGAATTTGAAGAAGTTCCTGAAACTTTATGATTGATTTTTTTCTCTTTAATTTTTTTAGTAAAATATTCACCACCAACTAACTTAATTTTTTTTATTTAAATTATTCATATTTTTAAGTGTAAACTTTTACTCAGAATAATATTTATGTTATATGTCAATTACTTATCAAGACCCCCCAAAACTAACATATTTTTATCAAATAGGGTATATACAATGGTTTTATATTGTATGTTTTACATATATAACTAATAGAAAAAATAATCGTTTTTAAATGATACATATGTATAAACTATTGAAATTACAACAAGTTTTAACATATTATCTAAAAAGAGAAGAACAATTATTATTAAATTAAAAGTAGAAAAAATAAAAAATAATACTTATAATTAAATAAGTAATATTAATACAAACGGAGGAATGAAATCCTTGGAACGTGATACATCCGATTTATTTAAAGAATTTAAAGAATTAACCGCGTCAGAATTCTTCAGACGTAACAAACAAATGTTAGGATTCTCAGGAAAAATTAGATCACTAACAATAGTATTCCACGAACTAATAACAAACAGTCTCGATGCATGTGAAGAAGCAGGAATTCTACCCGACATAACAATAGAATTAAAAAGATTAGGAAAAGACCACTACCTACTTAAACATGCAGATAACGGACCAGGTATACCAGAAGAATTCATAACCAAAGTATACTGCCAAATGTTCGCAGGAAGTAAATTCAGAAATATACAATCACGAGGACAACAAGGTCTCGGATGTAGTGGATGTGTATTACTATCACAAATGACAACAGGACAACCTGTAAAAATAAGATCAAGATACAAAGATGGTGATGAACTTAAAGGAGTAGAAATGACCGTAAAACTTGATGTTAAAAAGAATACAGGTATCATCTTAGACAGAAAAGAATTTGAAACTGATCGTACAGGCTCAGGAATAGAAATAGAATTTAAAGATGTATCATATTCCATGAGTGAACAAGGAGCATACGAATACATAAGACGTACAGTAATAGGAAATCCACACGCAAGAATAGTATTCAAAGACCCATCCGGAAGAAAATATACCTTTGAAAGAGCAACAAATGAAATACCTCCACTACCAAAAGAAGTACTACCACACCCCAAAGGAGTAACAGCAGACGATATAATATACCTCTGTAAAAGTACAAACAAAAAACGATTCAAAAACCTATTAATGGACTCATTATCACGTGTATCAGCAGCTAAAATCAAAGAAATCGAAGAAGCTACTGGAATAGACATGAACAAAAGACCAAAAAGTATAACATGGAAAGAAGCAGAAGCCGTAGTTAATCAATTCGATAAAATGAAATTTATGGCTCCACCAACAAGTGGTCTTAAACCAATAGGAAACGAACAAATAGAAAAAGGTATTAACGAAATACTATTACCAGAATTTTCAACAGCAATAACAAGAAAACCACAAGCATACCGTGGAGGAGTATCATTCATCATAGAAGCAGGTATCGCTTATGGTGGAAAAGCAGGAAGACTCATAGGAAATCAGAGAAAAGCAGAAATAATGAGATTTGCAAACAGAGTTCCACTAACCTTTGACCAAGGAAGTTGTGCAATAACGGAAGCTCTAAAAAGTATAGATTGGAGAAGATATGGTATAAGAGACCTTGACAATGCACCAATAACAGTATTTGTAAACATCATATCAACAAACGTACCATACTTATCCACTGGAAAACAAAGTGTTGCACCAGAACCAGAAATAGTAAGAGAAATCAGACAAGCAACAATGAAAATAGCACGTAAACTAGAAAAATACATAAGAACCAAAAAAGCAGCTAAAAACGAGGAAATGAGAGCAAAAATATTCGAAGACCTTGTACCAGTAGTAATCAGACAATCAGCACTATTAGCAGAAAAAGATGTTCCAGAATATGACCATGTAATGGATGAAGTAACACACAAAGCAAAAATCATGGACATGAAAAATCGCCTTAAACAACCAGAAATTGAACCAATGAAAATTAAAACAGAAGAACCTAAAATGCGTCTAAAAACCGAAGTTGACGAAGATTTTGATGAAGAATAAACTCTTTTAAGAATAAATAATATGAAATAATGAGGGAAGAATTCATATGATGAAACATAAAGAAATTGCATTAAACAAGCTAAGAGGAATGGGAGATGAAGTACTAGAAGAAATACTTCAAGAAAGAGTACCTAGCTTACAAATACCATCAAGAGGAACTGGAAATATTATATATAATGAAGATAAACGATACTTTGAATTAGGTGACCGTACAGGAACTAGATCCCTAGGTAATGTTAAACAAATTAAAAAATTAGCACAAATGATGTGTGTCGGAAACTTCTGTAAAGAACTAGTAAACATACAAAAAACAGCTACCATGAGGGAAATGTACTATGTATCAGAAGGATGGGATGTTGGATTTGATAACCAGCAGGAATCAAACAACATTACTGAAGATATAGAAGTAACATTAGGAGTATCACGTGAGAACCTAGGATTACTCCCTGAGGAAGATGGAGCATCTGTATATGGTGATATCACACTACGTGATGATGACGTAGAATTCAATGCATTAAGACTAGGAAAAGCAGGATATACTATTCCACCAACAATAGATGATGTGGAATTTGTAGATTCTAATGTTGAAAGAATTATTGCAGTGGAAACTATGGGAATGTATCACCGTATGGTTCAAGAAAAAGCATATGACCGTTTTAATACATTAATTGTAGGATTAAAAGGACAAGCCGCACGTGCAACACGTAGATTTATCAGAAGAGCTAGTGACGAACTACAAGTCCCAGTATATATATGTAACGACGGAGATCCATGGGGTTTCCACATTGCTATGGTAATTATATCAGGTAGTGCAAAATTAGCACACGTAAATCATGATCTTGCTACACCAGATGCAAAATTCCTAGGTGTAACAGCATCAGACATTATTAACTACGATTTACCAACAGACAAACTAAAAGATATAGATGTAACACGTCTAAAAGAATTAGCAGCAGACCCTAGATATAAAGGAGACTTCTGGCAGACAGAAATCAAAAAAATGATTAAACTAGGACGAAAAGCAGAGCAACAGTCATTCTCCAAATATGGTTTAGAGTATATTGTAGATACATACTTCCCTAACAAAATAAGTGCTATTGAAGGAAAACCACTAGAATAGACTTAAAACTAGGTATATGATTAGTTAAATAAATTATCTAATCATATCATTTTTAGGAGAGAATAGTATGAGTTTTAAAAACATGCTGAAAGGAAAAAGTATTGCTTTAACTATCTTAATGATTATAGCTTGTTCATTATTAACTAATGATAATAGTTTTATAATACATACAATACTTTTCATAGGAATAATCTCTGGTATAATGCTTCATGTTAACATAAAGGAAACATTACTTAATTCTTTTATCGCTTTAATTATCGGATCACTAATTGCATTTATAGTGTCCTTAATAACAGTATACTATACATATGGTGGTTTATATGCTATAGCAGTTATGCAGTACTCTTTTATTACCATAATAACCTATATTATCATTGGATGTATTGGTAGTTACATAGGATATTATGTATCAGAAGAATTAGGATTATTAAATGAAAATAAATAAAAAACACTCTTTTATCAATAATAAAACTTATAAATCTATATATAAAATAAGATAAAAAGTATTAGAAAGGAGTTAATAAATATGGATTTTAACAAAGTAACCAAAGGAAAAGCTGTACCTTTAGGAATAATAATTATCATAATCACTTACTTAATAAGTGGTTCAAGTTCAAGTATATTACCATTTGTATTTATTACAGGAATACTTGTTGGAATTATGAAAAATGAAGAAGTAGCCGAATCAACAGTAGCAGCATTTCTCAGTACACTTATTGGTGCAGTAGTAGCTACCATAATTTCATTAATAATGATGTATATGTCATATGGATCAATATATTTCACATATATGTTATACTCATCATTATACTCATTAGTATTTTACATCATAGCAGGTACCATTGGTGGTGTAATAGGCTACTATGTATATCAGGAATTAGATATTAAAAAATAAAAACTATTATATAATTCCACACTCTTTTTTTTCTCTTTTTTAAATTCAATGAATTTTATTATAAAAAAAATTTTATATATTCAAAACTATTTTATAAAATTATTCACTAAAAAACCTGATAATTTTAAAATAAATTTATAAACATCATAATTCTTATATATTAATATAACTGAAAAAAATTTTTAGAAATGATAATCTTTCTAATATAAACTCTTAAAATATCAAGGGATTATAATATTTTTTTACAGGGATGTTACATTATGAAAAATATTGGAATAAATGGATATGGAACCATAGGTAAAAGAGTTGCAGATGCTGTATCTGCTCAAGATGACATGAAAATTGTTGGAGTAACAAAAAGATCTCCTGATTTCGAGGCACAGATGGCTGTTAAAAAAGGATATGATTTATACATCAGTGCTCCTGAAAAAGAAAGTCAATTTGAAGAAGCAGGTATTGAAGTATCAGGTACTGCAGATGAATTATTTGAAAAATTAGATCTTGTTGTGGACTGTACACCGGGAGGTATTGGTTCACAAAACAAAACAGAGATCTATGAAAAAATAGGATTAAAAGCCATATTTGAGGGTGGCGAAGATCATGATGCAATAGGTTCATCTTTCAATGCTGAAGCAAACTATGAAAGTAACATAGGTAAAGATTACGTACGTGTAGTTTCCTGTAACACCACAGGATTATGTCGTACCCTTAAACCGGTATATGACCTAGCAGGTATTAAAAAAGTTAGAGCTGTAATGGTAAGAAGAGCAGCAGACCCTAATGATGCTAAAAAAGGACCTATAAATGCTATTGTTCCGACAACTGAAGTTCCATCACATCACGGACCAGATGTACAAACAATCATACCTGATGTTACTGTAATAACCATGGCTTTAATGGTTCCGACCACACTTATGCACACACATAATATAATGGTTGAATTAGAAAACAATGTAACAACAGATGATGTACTTGATGCTTTCAAGGAAGCTTACCGTGTACTACCTATTCAGAAAAGCCTTAAATTAGGATCTACTGCTGAAATAATGGAGTATGCTAAAGACCTTGGACGTTCAAGAGGAAATATGTATGAAATACCTGTATGGGAAGAATCAGTAAATGTTGAAGATGGAGAATTATTCTATATGCAAGCTGTTCACCAAGAATCTGATGTTGTACCAGAAAATGTTGATGCAATCAGAGCAATGCTTGAATTAGAAGATGATGGAGAAAAATCTATAATAAAAACCAATAAAGCTATGGGTATACTATAGAGTATAATTTTAATTCTCCTCCCTCTCTATTTTTAACTTATTTTTATTACCATATTTCCAGAACATTTAACAAAAATTGAACAATCTATGATAAAATAGTTTATACTATAATCAAGAAAAATATATAACATTCAATTAATACCTAAATCATTGAATATTATATGTTAATATTAAAATTTTTAAAGGACTGTAAAAATAATGTATTCAGAACAAATATTATTACATGGACATATTATAGACTCATTAATATTGCCTAAAGCAATGGACACTATCCTAGAACAGGGTGGTGACTACGAAATTGAAGATTTAGAAGTAGGAAAACTAAAAACTGATAAAAGTACTGCAAAACTTCTAGTAAAATCTGAGGATTATGAAACATTCAACAGAATACTAGACATGTTAACTGATTACGGAGCAGAAGTTATTAAAAACGTGGAAGAAGTTGAGTTAATAGAATCAGAAAAAGATAAAACCGTGCCAAGCAATTTTTATTCCACTAGTAACTATAATACTAAAATAAGATACAACAATCAATGGATTAATATTGATAATATAGAAATGGACTGTGTTATCACAGTAGATACTGAAAATGAAACAGCTACTTGTAAACCATTAAATTCAATAAAAAAAGGAGAAAAAATAGTAGTTGGAAGAAGAGGAGTTAAAGTCACTCCACCTGAAAAGGCTAGAGGTAAAAACCAGTTCGAATTCATGAACAGTGATGCATCTGCTGAAAAACCTACCCAAAGTATTATTCACAAAGTAGCAGTTGAAATGAAAGAAATCAAGGATAATGGTGGAAAAATACTTGTTGTAGGTGGACCTGCAATTATACACACCGGATGTGCACCTATACTAGCTGATTTAGTACGTGAAGGATATGTAGATAAAATATTTGCAGGTAATGCTCTTGCTACACACGATATTGAAAATGCATTATATGGAACATCACTTGGTGTTAAGATGGAGACTGGAGAACTAGTTGAACATGGACATAAACATCACTTATCTGCTATTAACACTATTAACAAAGCAGGTAGTATTCGTGATGCTGTAGAACAAGGTGTTTTGACTAGTGGTATAATGTATGAATGTGTTAAAAAGAATGCACCATACGTTCTTGCTGGTAGTATTCGTGATGATGGACCACTTCCAGATGTTATAACAGATTCACAGGAAGCTCAGCAGAGAATGCGTGAAGAAGTACAAGATGTTGACATGGTTATTATGATTGCAACATTACTTCACAGTGTTGCTACTGGTAACCTTATTCCAGCTAGAATAAAAAGTGTTTGTGTAGATATTAGTAATGCTTCTGTAACTAAGCTTGCTGACAGAGGTAGTGCACAGGTTATAAGTATTGTTACTGATATTGGTTCATTCCTACCTATGTTAGAGGATGAATTACACAGACTAGAATAAGTTATTAAATACTTATTCTTTTATTTTTAAATATTTTGAGGATAACCCTATGGATATATTAACAATTATATTGCTTATTGTAGGTTTTGTACTTCTTATTAAGGGTGCTGATATGTTTGTTGATGGTGCCAGTGATCTTGCTACTAAACTTAAAATCCCTGCTATGATTATTGGTTTGACTATTGTAGCCTTTGGTACTAGTGCACCTGAAGCTGCTGTTTCTGTAACTTCAGCCCTTAATCATAGTAATGCTATAGCAATAAGTAACATTGTAGGTAGTAACATTTTTAATTTACTTGTAGTTGTAGGTATTACAGCTATTATTTATAAGATTGATATAGATGACGTGTCATTAAAACAGGATTTTCCTGTTCTTTTAATAAGTAGCATATTATTACTCTTATTTATTGTGACTAGCAGTCAGATTAGTAGGATTGAAGGTATAATCTTCCTAATAGGTATAATAGCATACGTTACATTTCTTATTGTTAAATCTAAAAAAGAAAGTAAGAACATGCCTGTAGGAACTACACACTTATCTAACATGATGATTGTGTTATTTATAATAGTTGGTTTAGCTTTCATACTAATTGGTAGTGATTTAGTAGTAGATGCTTCAAAAGATATTGCTTTAAGCCTAGGTATGTCTGAAACATTAGTAGGATTAACAATAGTATCAATAGGTACATCTCTACCAGAGCTTATTACTAGTGTAACAGCAGCATATAATAAGAATACTGGAATTGCTATAGGTAATGCTGTTGGAAGTTGTATATTTAACATACTATTCATTGTTGGTTTAACAACAACAATAACTCCTATTGCAACAACAAGTGTTATGGTAATTGATACTATTATAATGATTTTAGCATTAGTTATCACCTACATATTAGCATATGATAAAAAAGATTTCAACAGGAAAGATGGAATAATCCTATTATCATTATTTATTGTATATATGATCTATATCATCATGAGAAACTAAAATAACCTCCAATCTTACTTATTTTTTTATAAAAATAAATTTAAACAGTTTAAAATATAGATTAAGACATTAACCCTTCTTTTTAAGGACTAATTTATTTAAATAACAAAATATAAAATAAATATCAGGGGTGATTATTTATTAAAAGAAATAATTTAACATTTAAAAAATTATTTCCAGTATTAGTAATAATAGCATTACTAGTATGTATAAGTGCAGTTTCAGCTGCTGATACAAATCAAACAAGTCATAGCACTGTTACAGCAGGTATAGGAGATGTAACAGGTAATGTACAAGTAACAGATTCTAGTAATCAAAATGTGAAAGATGATAACTCACAATACACGAACACACAAAATACAAATACACAGACTACGGTAGAACAAAACACGACACAAAAAGTTAGTGCTAATACAACAAGTACTACTACAAAAGATTCTAAAACATTGAAAAATACAACAGAGTACAGTAAAATCTATGTGAGCACATCTGGAAATGATAATAATTCCGGTGCAAGTAATACTACTGCAAAAGCAACAATAAAAGGTGCTCTTACTGCAGTAAGCGATAAAGGAACCATTTATCTTGCAGATGGTAATTATAATCAACATAAAATACTTATTAACAAGAATGTAACTATAATAGGTAATAATACTAAAAAAACAATAATCAATGGTAGAGGAAGCCATGTATTTACCATAGCTTCTGGAACAACTGTTAATTTCAAAGCATTTACAATTACAAATGCTAGAGATAATAATGGTGGAGCAATATACAATAAAGGAACATTGAAATTAGATTCAATGAAAATAACAATGTCAACTGCCACAGCAAATGGTGGTGGAGTATATAACAAGGGCAGATTAACTGCTGTTAAAACATCATTCTCAGATAACAATGCAGATTATGGAGGAGCAATATATAATCTTGGTTCATTAAGCCTTTCAAGATGCTCTTTTGATAAAAATAATGCGAGTAAACTTGGTAGTGTAATAACATCATCTAATGGTGTAACATTATACGATACAAATGTAACATACAATGGTAACACAGCAATTTATCTAAGCTCAAAAAATAAAACATCCACTATTAAAACAGGAATATTCATAAAAAACACTGGTATAAATGGTGCAGCAATATATAACGTTGGAAAATTAAATTTAAATAAAACATACTTCAACAGTAATAATGTAACCAAAGAAGGAGGTGCTATATACAATACTGGAACAATATCAGGATATAATAATACATTTGTAAGTAATAATGCTAATAGTAAAGGTGGAGCAATATATAACAAGGGAACATTATATTTAAGTCAGAACAGCTTCAAAACAAACAAAGCAAGTATTACTGGTGGAGCAATAAACAATAATGGAACCTTAACAGTCAAATATTCACAATTTACTAACAATAATGTTAACACATATGGTGGAGCAATATTTACCACAGCATTATCTCCTATGAATATTACAATAAGCTACTCCACATTCACAAATAACACTGCAAAACTAGGTGGAGCCGTATATGCTGATGAAGATAATAAAGTACTCATAAACTATTCAATATTTACTTTAAACAATAATGCAGTATACCTTAAAACCACAAAGACTAACTATGTATACAATTCAACATTTAACAAAAACTATGCATCAACCGGTGGAGCTATCTATGTTAATGGAGCAGGTGCAGTAATCAACAAAGTATTCTTTAAAGCAAACAATGCTACAACTAATGGTGGAGCAGTATATAACTATAAAGGAAAAACAGTTATTCAAAATTCAGTATTATTCGATAACAATAAAATAGATGTATACAATAACAAAGGAAAACTAACTGCAAACTATAACTGGTGGGGCACTAACTCAAAACCATCAAGTAGCAGACAGTATTCAACAACAATAAACAATTGGATTTACTTAAAAGTAACCACATCCAGCTCAAATTACGTGAATTCAACACTAAAAACAGTATCAACACTAAATAACATATATAATGGAAATAATACAAGCGCATATAATACTAGTAGTAAATTACCACGCTTAACCATAAGTGAATCTATTGTTGGTGGAGGAATACGTAATACATATTCAACAACCAATGGAACAATAACAACATCTAATAAAATAACCAGCACAGGAAATATAACAATAACAACATACTCATATAACCAGAAACTTAAAAAAACCATAAACGTTTTAACAAACACAAAAATCGTAACAAACACGAAAATGACTGCATTATTTGTAAAATTAGACAGTAGCGTAACTAAAGCTAATGTAACACAATGGGTAAACGCTAAAATTACAGATGTATATGTTCAATCAAGAGCTTCAACAAATAACACAGCTCTACTAAAAAAAGTTATATCATTATGTAAGAATACTAATATTAATGTACATACATACATGGTATGTTTCAGTACAAACAATGGATTTAATGTAAGTACAGCACAACAAAATATGATAAAAAACTTTGTTAAACAAGTTATCCGAATTAATGGATTATCAGGAGTATGTCTTGATTATGCCAGATACTCTGGATCAAATCCTAGTATAGTACAACCATCCGTGATAACAAACTTCGTTAAATCTGTTAACAGTATTGTAAAAGGTTATAATAAAAACTTAGTTGTATCAATGACAGTTTATGCTGAAAAAAGCGATACTAAAAAATATTACGGACAAGATTATGCTGCTTTAAGTCCATATGTGGATGTAATGATGCCTATGGCATACAAATACTCATACAATGCTGGTACTAACTGGCTAAAAGACTCAACAGCATATGTTGTTAAGTATGCTACACATTCTAAAGTAGTAACCATACTTCAAACATACAATAATTCATACAACAAATTATCTGCATCCGAGCTGAACTCTGATGCAAAAGCAGTGATGAGTGGTGGATCACAAGGTTATGCACTATTCAGATATGGATACATAACTAAATATCCTACAGCAACAGCAAATTTATCATAAAATAACACAACAGGTAAATTTATATTAATTAACCTTTCTTTTTTTTATCTTTTTTGGAATTTTAGAATAAAAAGTATTCCTTATATTTTAATCAAATATTAAATAAAAATTAAAGATAAACTCCTACTTTTACAAATTACGTATTATCTATTTTCTAAATAAATAATTGAGCTTTATAAAAAATTATGACTATATATAACACATATTATTTGTAGTTTCATCTCTTTTTTCTAAAAATAGTTATTTAAATAAAAAAAAAATGAAGGAGAATAAATATCATGTACTTTCATATTCTCCCAAGTTATTCCACCCTAAGTACAGAGTGTGTAGTAGCATGTCTATATTTAGATGTTTCACCAGCCTGTACTAGTAAATCATATTGTCCCTTCTTTAAATTACCAATATTGTAATCATATTCTATGATTCCCTTAGTAACATTTAAATTACATATAGATTTACCTGCAACTTTAACATTAACCTTTGTTTTTGAGGTTACAATATTGCCTTTTGAATCTTTTATTACTGCTTTAATATGGATGGTACCATTTTTCTTTACACTGATATTAGGTGAATCTATTACTTTATACTTCTTAGAGACTATTAACTTGGTAGTAGTATTTGTATGATAATACGAACCAGTATCTCCAGTAACTATTGTTAAATTATATATTCCTGAGCCCATATTATCAGGTAACGTGTATGGTAATATTATTTGACCATTTACCACATTTACTGTTCCAATCGTCACATTGTTTATCTTTATTGATGCTTTTATTGTCTTGTTGATTAATTTTTCATTTGAAAATATTTTTGCTTTGATTGTTATATTACTGTCTACAATTGTGTTTATGTTTTGTGCTGTGATTTTAATTGGTTGTCTTTTATTTATTAGATATCCTGTCCATTGTGAGGCGTTATATATGTTATTTTCTCCACTGATAATTGTGATGTTATATGTTTTAGCATTGTTATTGTTACTGTAATGGTATGCTATGTGACCATTTTTTATTTGTATTGTGTTTACAGTTACATTGTTTAATTTTATACATGCTTTCGATGTTCCCTGTATTGGTTTTCTTGTTAGTGCGTCCATTACTGTTGCATTGAATATTATCTTGTTTCCTTTTGATGAGTAGATGTTTTTAGATATAATATATGTTTTCCTGTTGTTTAGAGTTAAATTTATTGTTTTTGTTGTTTGTCTGTATTTTGATGTTTCCTGTGTTATTATTGTTATAGTATATGTGTTATTTGTGTATTTATTGTCTAGATTTAGTTTATATTTTAGTGATCCGTTTATATAATATGTGTTTGATAGCGTTTTGTTATTTATTTTTATTATTGTTGGTATTTTTGTATTTACTGGATGTTTATTTGAGTTTATTGTTGTATTTATCTGTATTTGTTCTAGTTTTGTTAATTTTATGTTGCTTGGTCCTGTTATGTATGTGTTATATTTTATTATATTTAATGTAGCATTCCTTGTTGTCGGTTTTATGTTTGTTGTGTTTTTTGTGGTTATGGTTATGGTTATTGTTGATTCTGTTGTGTTTTCGGGTATTTTATATGTTTGATTTAATGTTCCATTAGTAAATTGTGTGTTTATTGTCTTGTTATTTATTATTATTGTTGTTGGTATTGTTTCTGTTATTGGATTTCCTTCATAATCGTTTATTGTTGCATTTATTTTTATTGTATCTCCAGGTGTTGCTCTTATTGTGTTGTTTGTTGTTATGTATGCTGTTGTTTGATGGATTGTTTTTGTTATTGTTGTCGTGTCTGTGGATGGTTTGTATATTTTTGTTCCTAGATATTTTACTGTTATTGTGTAGTTTCCTATTGGCTGGCCTGTCATGTTATATATTAAGTTTCCCTTGTTATTTTTAATATTTGATGTACCTATTAATTTATTATTTATGTAATATTCCATAGTTCCATTGTTTATTTCATCATAACTTATTGTATAAACATATGTTGTTATGTTAAGTATATTTTTATTTGATAAGTATTTTGATATATGAGTTGTTGTGTTTGTTCTTTCAATGTCTATTATTTGATTTGTAGTAGTATCATCGTACCATGAGGAGTTTCCATAGGTGAATGATGCATTATAAACATTATCTGCTTGATATTCAATAGGTAATATGATTATAGTATCATTAGCAGTAACAGGAACTGTATCAACAAGTGTACCATTAATTATCATGTTTATAACACCCTCATCTACTGTTCTATTATAGGAGTAACATCTAAGATCTACCTTAATACTTCCATTCTCATCTAGTGTAATATCCTTCACATATAACTTGTTGGTATATTTAGTAATATTCATTAATGATTCTGCACGTGACTCATTATATCTTTGAGTACCATAGTAAACAACTGTTAAATTATGCATACCATAATCTAAGTTATCTGGTATTAGATAGGTAATATTTATATGACTATTATTAGCTATACTTGTAGCAATACTCTCATTATCTATAAAGAACTCCACTAATCCACTCGTTTTATCATCAACATAGTTGTATATTGTTGCTGTTAAATTAACAATATTATTTCTATGTGCTGTAACATTATTTGTGTATAGATTTGTTCTTATTTTTCTTACTGTTAATGTAGTATTATATGATTGTTCATTGTAAACATTACTATCCCCGTAAACTATTGTTACATTATATTTACCTTCAAGATAGTTTTCCAAGTTTAGATTTATAGATATACTACTACTGGTTACATCATATTCCTCTATAAGTATATCATCAACATATACATCGAGTTTTCCATCATTTACTGTCTTATTTGAATAAATTGTTGCTGTTGTTGTTACCTTTGATCCATGATATCCTGTAATATAGGGTATGTATATATCACAATCAAGAGAATCTACATTTATTAATTCAGAGGTATTGAATGATTCATAGTAATTGTTACCTGTATATACAAAGTCTATTAGTTCGGAGTTGTATTTATTAGGAATTGTTATTGATGAATCTTCTTCTGTTATATTCATGTTTTTTATCATTGTATTGTTATAATACAATGTTAATGTTCCTGTATTAACCTTTTTTTGACTTGATATTATGTTATAGAATATATTTAAGTTGTTATCTTTATCAAATGTTGTTTCAGTGATTGTTATATCTGTATCATGTTTATTTATTGTTATTGTTGCATTTGTTCCCGTGTTTTTATATTTTAAACTTCCTGAAAAATCTATTGTTAGATTATAAGTACCTGCATCATATCCATCAGTGTCAAATTCGAATGGTTCCTGAGATATTGACATATTTTGTACACCAATAATATCATTATTAATATAATAGGTTAATATTCCATCATCTAAATTTGTGGGTTCTGATGATACATTAACATCAATTACATCACCTATTTGACAAGTTACATTATCTGTTGATATTTTGATATTTTCTTGTTCTTTTGTTTTTTTCAGAACTTTTGTTTGATTCCTATTATTATTTTTTACTGTTTTATAACTTGTATGAGTATGATGTGCTGTATTTACTTGACTGTTAGTTGTAGTTGTATTTGATATAACCTGTGCATCATTTGTATGTTCTATTGTCATAGAATCTGGATTTTCAGCATTACTAACTGATAAACCATACATTAATAGTAGAAGACAAACTACTAATAACATTGTAGTAATTAATTTATTGTTGTTAAATTATTGCACCTCCACATTATATTCTTATTATGAAACATAGAGGTTAAAAGAAAAATCATGGGGGATATTTTTTATTAATTATTCACTTGACAGTTTTAATATGATTATACTTGGAGTCTTGTTTAGTTTAATTAATTTATAGGTAATTCTTTTAACCTCTATCATTTATTTTGTATGAAGGTTAAAAGTTGCTTATTTATGATATCAAAAAATAGAAAGAAAAAAAGAGTTTAAATGATTATTTAGGATTATTTTTAATAATAACTTGTTCCATTCAATTATTTTCACATATAAATATAGATTATGTGGATTCTAATGTTACAATCGTTATCTGTGGTGTTGCCATGAACCTGAATGGTACAATTCTTTCACCAATTCCATTAGTTACTACTAGCTGTGAACCATCTTCTTCATATAATCCAGAGATATACCTGTTACCTTTTGATGATTTCTGTACCCATGGAGCATATCCAAAGAAATTAATTTGTCCACCATGTGTATGTCCTGTTAGAGATAAATCTATGCGTGAATGATTTATTAGGTCAAAGTAGTTTGGGTTATGGTATGCCATTATCACAAAATCATTTTCTGTTGTTCCACTTGTTGTTCTACGAGGGTATTGTAGGTCTGTTGAAATATCTCCTACTCCCCCTAATCTTATTCTTGCACCATTCTTCTCTATCCAGACGCCATTATTACGTATGTTAGTTATTGTAGGGGATTCATCTAGTAACTCACTTGTTTTATTTTTTGGGTCATTATTTCCAAGTATACCGTATACTCCGTATTTTGCATGAAGATTATTTAGTATTTTAATACATGTGTCAGCATCATTTTCATCATTTGTCACATAGTCTCCTACTAATACTATTATATCAGCATTTTGTTCATTTGTTTGATTTACTATGTAACTTACCCTGTTTTCGTTAACATATTCCCCGTAATGTATATCACCTACAACTGCTATTCGTGTACCATTAAATTCTGTTGGTATGTCACTAGATTGTACTGTTATTTCATTTACGTCAAGTTGTGTGGGTTCTATTACTAGTATTGTTAGAAATATGCATAGTATGATTATTATTATCTTTGATTTTTTACCGACCATGTGTCTAATCATCCCACTTAACGATTTAAATACCATTTGAATATTGGTTTTCCTACTGCATTTACCAGTTTCATAAATGTTTTTAATCCAAATGGTTCTAGTTCATCAGATACTTTCTTTAATTCCAGAGGTATGTTAATTTTTTGTGGACATTTACTTATACATGCACCACAGCTTATACAATTACTTGCATACCCTGGTTTTCCACCCATTATCCCAGATACTCTGAAAGTATACTGAGTATTTTTTTTAAATATGTATTTTGCATTATATGCTTCGAAACATGTTGGTATATTTACATGTGCTGGACATGGCATACAATATCTACACTGGGTACATGGTATCTGAATTAATTCATCATATACCTTTTTAACATTATTGTAGACTTGTAACTCTTTTTCAGATATTGAATTAGGTTCAGTACTATTCATTGTTTCTATATTTTCATCTAACTGTTCTATTTCACTCATTCCAGATAATATACAGGTTATTTCTTTTTGATTAGCCAGCCATTTTAATGCCCATCTACTAGGTGTTTCATCTATATTTTCATTTTCCATGGTTATTTTTACTTTTTCAGGAACATCATGTGCTAGTAATCCACCTTTTAATGGTTCCATGATAAATACACTTACATCATGATTATATGCGTACTGCACTCCTTTTCTTCCTGCTTGAACTTCTTCATCTATAAAATTGTATTGTAGTAGACACATGTCCCAATCATAGTCATCAATTATCTTTGTGAAATCTTCATAGTTATCATGATAGGAGAATCCTACATGTTTTACTTTTCCCTCTTTTTTTATTCTGTCAAGAAATTCTAAGACATGTAATGGTTTTAGTCGTTTATATGTTTCATAATTTAATGAGTGTAGAAAGTAATAATCAATATATTCCACGCCTAATTTTTCCATTTGTTTATCCAGATACTCTTCTAAATCTTCTTCTTTTTTAACAAACCATACGGGTAATTTTGTTGAAATTTGCACGTCATTTCTTCTATCTTGAAGAATATTTCTAAGAAATGTTTCGCTTTCCCCATTATGATATAAATAAGCAGTATCTATAAGGGTTACGCCATGATCAATTGCATAGTTAACTAACTTAGTAGCTTTTTGTTTGTCTATTCTACCATTTCTTGTTGGCAATCTCATAGCACCCAAGCCAAGTAATGAGACTTCTTTCCCTGTTTTTTTTATTGTTCTAGTTTGAATCATGGCCCTTAACACCTTTTAATCCTAAATTAATCTTTTTTAACATTTTAATATATTAATACTATATTATCAAATCTATTATTTATAAATGATATAAATTATAAATAATTAAATGTATTAGACGTATAATGAAAAACAAAATTAATTTTATATAACAATTATATTAATAAAAAAAAATTATAGGAGTGTAAATAAATGGTTGAAATAGTTGAAAAAAGAATTCCTGAGCAAAAAGTAGCTTATGTTCCACATACCGATAGTTTCAGTAAATTACCTGAATTTATCAAGGAAGTAGGGGATCTTATAGCTGAAAATAACTTTAAAGCCGTTGGCTATCCTTATGGTTCATATGAGAATGATCTTGAGGAACGTGCTGAAAATAACCAAATGTTTGAAGTAGGTATGCCTATTGATAACTTCTACAACGACGGAAAACCTGCTGGTAGAATAGGAAAACTTGGACTTAAAGAAGTTACATCACATACAGTATTAGCTGCTCGTCATAAAGGCTCTCATAAAAATTTTAATGAAACTATTAAGGCTATAGTTGATTATGCTATAAAAAATCAGTATGATATTGTTGGACCTATCACTGAGATATACTTCCCTGCAGAAGAGGGCAGTCCTGTTGAAGAAAATATGACTGAAATACAGATTCCTGTAATATATATGGGTCCTAAACGAGATTAAAACGTTTTATTTAATTTTTTACTATTTTTTATCTTTTTTTATTAATTAAAATTAGTTGTTTATCTAAAAAAAATTTCTATTTCTATAGAAGATTAATTATATTGTTATTTGAATATATTTCTCAGTTATAACAGAAACAGAGTTTAAATTAATAATATAATTAAAAATATTGAAAAAAAGGTTATGTAGTTAATTAATAGAACTTAGTATTTTTTTTATTCTATTTGATTAGCTATTATCTTTCAAAAATAAATTATAATTAATAATTTTATTGCTCAGGATTTTATTGTGTAGATTAATTCCTTATTAATTTATTTCTTGAAAGAATGTTATAGAGTATTTAAAATTAATAAAATATTTTTCATAAATCTTTAAAAAAATTTTGAAAAAATTATACTATATCTTTTTTAATTTAATATTTTGTGAGTTTTTCTTTTATTTAACTTTAAATACTATACCATTCATTAATAGCTAATTAACTAATTATATATTATGTTGATACTCCTATATAAAAAATTGGTAATTCATCATTAATTATCATTAAATTTTTTTGTATAATATTTTCTGTATAAAATAAGTATTGTTTAATATTATTATCCTAGTTAAGAGATAATATATAACTTTTAACCATTAATCTTGTAAATATTTTGAAATTAGTGAAATTTTAATTCAGAAAAAGTATTCAACTTTATTTTAAAAAAAAAGTAATATTATTTATTATATGTAATAAGAAAATATGAGAAAGAAGAATTAGTTTCCTCCTTTTGTTCTCATGATTTTCATGTTTCCTAATGCTTCTATGTATTCTACTTCTTTACCTTCTGTGATTTGATCTTTTAATTCATCAGGTATTGGTAAATCTATGGTTTCGTAGGTTTCTAAATCCATAATTTGTACTTCTGAACCCATGATTGCAATTACTTGACCTGCTCTTTTATCAATGATAGGTATGTCTACTTTTGCGTTTACAGGTTTTACAAGACTTCTTTTCTGGTTATCGAATATTCCTACTGCTTCTATACGAGCTTTTGCTGCTCCGTGTTTACCAGGTGATGATGTTGATATACTGGTAATTTTTGAAGCTTCTCCATCTAATACTAAGTATTTTCCTTGTTTTAAAGTTTTAATTTCTACTACTTTTGTTGGCATTAAATTCCCTCGAAAATAAATAAATTTTATATTTTTTTATGATTTATCCTAGATAATTCATTGCTCTTCCATTAATCATGTGTTAAACTGTATTATAACTGATTTGAAGAACAATCATCGTTACTTTCTAATTATAAGTAATTAAATCACATTATAAAAAAATTAATTGTATAACATTAATACAATATAAATATGATATAATTTATATTCAATCTAATTAATATAAGTTACTCTCATCTATAAGTAGACTATAGATACTAGAAATACATAATATGTAATAATGATGAAAAATAAATATCATATTATAAGATAAATAATCTTATAATTACTAATTAGATTTAAAGAAAATCTAATATATTTTTCAATAATTTTAATAAGATATTATAAAATAAACAATACGAGGTAAATTATATGCCTATAAACAGTAATATTAATAAATTTCATGAGATGCAATCATCATGGTATACATGGAGAAATAATGCAAATGCCATTACAATGGTAGGATTATCATTTCTAGTTGCATGTTTCACAGGATTAATGGCACAAGTAACAATAGCAACTCCATGGAGTCCAGTATTAATCTCATTCCAAACATTTGCAGTACTACTTGCAGGTGCATTCCTCGGAGAAAAATGGGGAGCATTCAGTATGGTATTATATGCATTACTAGGAATTATAGGAATGCCATGGTTTACTGGAATGGAACACGGCCTTGCATGGATTTTATCAGCTAGTGGAGGATATATTGTAGGATTTATTTTCGCTGCAGCATTCACTGGTTATATGTTTGACCATCATCCTAGTTCTAGAAAACCTGTTCAAACAGTACTTGTTATGTTAATAGCTAACTTCATTTGTATATACATACCAGGATTAATTGGATTATATAACTTTATGTTAGGTACTGGCAGTGCATTATCAATTAGTCAACTAATATTAATGGGTGTAGTACCATTTATTGTAGGTGACATTATAAAAATTGCAATTGCATCTGGTATATCAACATCAATATTACCAAAAGAAGATTAAATTCTTTAATAATGTGAAATGGAGAATATTATTTTTCTATTTCATTAAATTCTATTTTTTTTAATAATATATTATTTATTTTAATAAAACACTATTTCTAAAAAAAAGTTTATATGATAACTAAAAAGATATCCTGGTCTATATTATATTTAATATTCTACAAAAAAAGTATTTCTATTCAAAATTTAAAAAAAAATAAAAAAATAATAGAATAGTACTGAAAAATTATACGTTATTCAGTAGTACTATCTATTGGAGTTTTATGTACATTATGATCTCTGTTAAGCCATGCTTCATCATATACATTTTTAAGAGTATGCATATCTACACTTGTATAAATCTGTGTTGTACTAAGATTACTGTGTCCAAGTAATTGTTGAATAGCTCTTATATCAACACCATTTTTAAGTAAATGTGTAGCAAATGAGTGTCTTAATATGTGGGGGGTTACCCTTTTATTAATACCTGCTCTTTTAGCATGATCTTTAATCATTAACTCTATGTAACGTGAGGTTAATTTATTATTTTTTTGGTTAACGAAGAGGTATTCATTTTCTACTCCCCGTTTGTCAAGATATTCATTAATAAGATTTAATGTAGTATCATCAAATATTACAATTCTATCTTTTTCTCCTTTACCTCTGACTCTTATTGTTCTTTCATCCTCATCAATCGCTCTTATCTTAAGATTTACTAGTTCAGATACACGTAGTCCTGTAGAGTATAATAATGTTAAGATTACTTTATTTCTTAAACGTGTGATATTCTGTGGGTTTGATTTCTTAGGATCATAATCTGCATCTCTAGCATGTATAAGATCATATACTTCTTGTTCATTCAAGGATTTTGGTAGTGATTTTGTTCTTTTTGGTGCTTTAATTTCATCATATATAGGAATTTCAGCATATTCAAAGAATTTTTTTAACACTACTGTTACTAGATAAAGGTAGTTCTGTGATACTTCCTTTTCTCTTTTTAAGTATTGTAAATATCTTTTAAATGAACGTAGCATGTCTTTTGGAGAATTAAGCTTTTTTTGTGATAATAGAAATCTGTGAAAACTGTTAAGGATTGACTTGTACGTTTTCAAAGTATTTGTTGAGTAACTTTGAATATCTAATTCAAGTATGTAGTCTTCTATTTGATCTTCTAATTCTAATTCTTCTAGGTATTCTGATGTCAAGTAGATACACTCCCTTTTATTAAGTTAGTTAGTAATTATCTTTCCTTATTTCTATTTTCACTAATTCTACAATTTCTTCTATTAATTTTATCATAATGTATTTTTTTATGATTGTTGTTGTAATTATTTTGTAATTATTTTTATTGTTTCAGGTTTTTTTACAACTTCATTCATTTTTACTGCTGTTAGACATTCAACATTTTTTTCTCTGGCAAGATCAACTAATCTTTGACTTATTATTCCATCAAAGACTACTGTTTTTACATCATCTTGGGTGTTTTTTATTTCATTGTATATGTTTGCTACTGGTACTTCTTTAATTTCATTGAAATCTGCGTTGTAGAATTTTCCTTTGCTGGTTCCTGATAGTTGGTTTAATATTTTTTGATATTTGTTTAGTTTTGGTTGTTTTTTTATTGTTTCCTGTTTTTGTGTGTTCTCTTCTTTTTCATGTTTCGTTTTGTCTTCTTGTTTGTGTTGTTTATATTGGTGTCTTATTTCTTGTTTGTGCTGTGGTTGTTTTTTTTCTTCATGGTTGTATTGTGTTGTTTGTCTGTGTATTTTATTGTTTTCTGTGTGGTTGTTGTTTGTTCTTGGTTTGTTGTGGAATTTGTGTTGGTTGTGGTTGTAATTTACGTGACTTGTTATTTTGTCTACTGATGTTTTGTTTTTTAGTGCATAGATTACTTGGTCTTTATCGAGGTATTCTACTTCTTGTCCTCTTGGTGCTCTTGTAACATAGTCTATGTCACCTATTTGGAGTAATTCTTTTAGTATTAGGTCTCCTCCTCTGTCACCATCCAAGAATGCTGTTATTGTTCTATCTTTTGTAAGATCTACTACTGTTTTTGGTATGTTTACTCCTTCTACTGCTATGGTGTTTTTTATTCCATATTTTAGTAGATTTAGTACATCTGATCTTCCCTCAACAATGAGAACTGCATCGGATGTTGGAGTATTTGGACCTGCAGGAAGGTTATCTTCACCATATTCTATAATTTCAGGCATTCTTATTGATTCTTTAACTTCTTCTATCATTCTTGAACTTTCAGGGGTAAAGTCTTCCATCATGTTTTGATATAATTCTTTTGCTCTTTCAACAATTGTTCGCCTTTTTACTGCTCTTACATCTTCAATTTTCGTTATTTTTAGGTTTGCTTCGCATGGACCTACTCTATTTATTGTTTCTAATGAAGCTGCAAGTATTGTTGTTTCTACTCTATCTAAGCTTGATGGTATTATTATTTCTCCCTGGGTTCTTCCTGATTTGTTAGTCATCTCTACTTTTATTCTTCCTATTCTACCAGTTTTCTGTAATTCTCGTAGATCTAGACTATCACTTAGAAGTCCTTCGGTCTGTCCAAATATTGCTCCTACAACATCTGGTTTTTCTACAAAACCCTTTGCATTTATTTGTGAATGTATTAAATATTTTGTTGTTGTAATTTCATCTTTCACCATGTAATAATAATCTTCATCATCATGGTATTTGGCATTTTTATGTGTCATTTAATCGCCTTTTTTTATATTTTAAGCGATTGATGAAAGGAATTGTTTCTATATATTTATTATTGTTAAGGAAAAATTCAATTATGAATTTCCATAACTCCATTTTATTTATGATTTTAGTAAATTTTATAATAATATAATAAATTAACTTAAGAATTCTTTTATATGAAAAAATCTAAGTAATCTTAGTCTTCCATTAGAATTTTAAGCCTTAATTTTATCATGTTTTATCATACAACATGTAATTATTGTTATCAATAACTAATACTTATTATTGTAATAAATTCTTACATATATTTTATAACTACTTCGTTATATCATATACAGTTAATAATTTATATCATATATTATATTAAGTTATTGGATAAACTATAGAAGAATATATCTAACATGAAAAATATATATAGTAAAAACTAGCGATTATATTAATCGGAGGATATTATAGAAATGGAAAATTCATTAATAAGAGTAGTTTTAGACATACTAAAACCACATTCACCATCATTACCCTCATTTGCTATGTATTTAAGTAGCCTTGAAGGTGTAGATGGAGTAAATATAACATTAATTGAAATAGATAAAGATACAGAAAACATAAAAATTACTATGGAAGGAAATGACTTAAATTATGATAAAATACGTGAAGCAGTAGAACATTACGGTGGATCAATCCATAGTGTCGATGAAGTTGTTGCAGGAAGAAGACTTGTAGAAGAAGTAACAACACCACAGGACTAAATAAATACGTATCTAACAATAACCCCCTCTTTTCTTTCATTCATTTCTTAATTATTAATTATTTTTTTTTAGATAATGAAACTTGAATAAAAATATAATGTATAATAAAACACTAACCAGATGGAGAACATTAATATAATAAATTATTTTATAGGATGTGCATAAAATGTCAGGAAAAATAACACCAAAAACTGTTTTAAATTTCAATAAAAAAGAGCCTAAGAAAATAACACTAGATAATTTACTTGATATTTCTAGTACAGATAATGTGTCAGATGCAATGAAAAACTTATATGGAAAACAAGGTTTACTCTGTGATGTTAAACCAATAGATCCCTCATATAATGTAGTAGGAAAAATTAAAACAGTTGAAACTGATTCTTATGATTGGGGTACATGTATAAAAGGAATCTATGCTGCTGAACCTGGAGATGTGTTACTCATAAAATGTTCAGATACCGAACATGCTGTTTGGGGTGAAATGGCTTCTCAAGCAGCTAAAAAACATGGATTAAAGGCAACAGTTGTATATGGAGCATCACGTGACACTCCTGATATTATAAAACTAGGTTATACTGTATTTTCAAAGGAAATAAAATCCCGTGCAGGTCTGCCAACAAATGATGGTACCATAGGAGATAGATTAATCCTTGATGATATGGCTATTTGTGATGGAGACATCCTTGTTGGAGATATGGATGGTGTTGTTATTATACCACGCGAAAAAGTAGATGAAGTACTTGAGGAAGTTAATAATATTAAAAAATTTGAATCTGCTTGTATTAAAGAATTAATAGAAGAAGATAAACCCTTAGATAAGATATTAAAAATAGAATAAAATTTATTATTAATCTTCCCCATTTCTTTAATCTTTTTTTTACAATGTAACATGATAGGAACTAAAAGAAAATTATCATGCATACTATGTGATATAACCTGTTCATATAGTAAACCTATTTATAAAAAAATAGATAGTATTTAAAGCTATCCAAAAGTATAAATATAAAGACATGTAAACTTTATAATATCATTTATAAAAAAAATGTGATAAAATATATAAAGGAAAAAAATAATTTTTAATGAATAAAAAAAAAATACAATTCAGAAAAAACAGAAAAATCACCTTCAAAACTAAAATAAACATAACAACCACCCTTCAATAAACCAAGAGAAATAATTAAAACTAATTTTCAAAAAAAGTATAATTAATCCAATAACAATCATCAATCATTTTATTATAAAAAAATTATTAATTCCAATTCCATAAAATGGAATAAAATAAAATATTAAAGAAAATGACGAAAAAAGACAATAAATTTAAAGAAATAGGTACAATAAGCCACATAACAAGCACAAACAAAATAATTGTACCCTCAAAACAAACACCAAGGATTGGCACAACAATACTAAACAAAAAAAACAAGCCTATAGGTAAACTAAGTGACATCTTCGGATCCACTAAAAAACCATACCTATCAATAAAAACCAGCAAAAAATACAGAAAAGCCAAGCCAGGTGAAAAAGTATATTTACCACCAAGAAATAATAAAAGGAGGATGAAACAACGGCAGGCATACTAAAAAGAAAAAGAAGATACGGAAGACCTCATAAAACACGAAAATCAGAGAAAAACAAAAAATCATCCAAAAAAGAAACAACTGAAAAACCAACAACCAGCTCAAAACCAAAAACACAAACCAAACCAAAAACCAAAAAACGAGGACCAGGAAGACCACCAAAAAGCAAAAAAACCAGTAAGAAAAAAGATGAGGCAATCACAGATACCGAATCTAAACATACAACAACAATCCTAGAAAAACAAGAACCACCAAAGAAAAGAGGACCAGGAAGACCACCAAAAAGTAAAAACAAGAAAACACAAGAAAAAGAAGTTAAACGAGGACCAGGAAGACCAAGAAAAAATAAGAAAAAAGAAGACGAAACTAAAACAACAACCAAACGAAAACCAGGAAGACCAAGAAAAAATAAGAAAAAAGAAGACGAAACTAAGACAACAACCAAACGAAAACCAGGAAGACCACCAAAGAACAAGAAAAAAGAAGAAAAATCCAACGACGATAAGAAGAAAGAGAAAAATAAGAAACCAAATCCATTACTAGAAATAATGGACAACTTCAAAGACGATAACAACGACACATCATCCGATAACGATACTGAATCAGAATTAAACGACTTAATAATCAACAATCCAATGGGAGATAATGTTGATGTTATAATACCTGAAGACTCTGATATAGAACTCATGTCCAATTCTGACCTAGACGTTGAAGAAATCATCAAAATAGACACAACAGACACTGATGAAATTGAAAAAGAATTAGAAAATAATAATGGACTCAGTGAAAAAGAACAGATGAAAGAAGACGTTGCAGAGATGGAGAAAAAAGAGACAAAATGTCCAGAGTGTGGTTCAACAAAACTAATCAATGATCATGAACGTGGAGAAGTAGTCTGTGGAGCCTGTGGTTTAGTAATCGATGATAACATTGTAGATATGGGTCCAGAATGGAGAGCATTCGACCATGAACAAAGAGATAAAAGAACCAGAGTAGGAGCTCCAATCACATACACAATACACGACAAAGGACTATCAACTATGATAGACTGGCGTAACAAAGATATCTATGGAAGAGATATACCAGCAAGAAACCGTGCACAATGGTACAGATTAAGAAAATGGCAACGTAAAATCAGAATCAGTGGTGCAACAGAAAGAAATCTAGCATTTGCATTAAGTGAGTTAGACCGTGACTCCTCAAGATTAGGACTTCCAAGATCAGTACGTGAATCAGCATCAGTTGTATACAGAAATGCTGTGGACAACAAACTTATACGTGGACGTAGTATTGAAGGAGTAGTTGCCGCATCATTATACGCTGCTTGTCGTAGATGTAAAGTACCAAGAACACTTGATGAAATTGCAGAAGTATCCAGGGTAAGTAAAAAAGAAGTTGGAAGAACTTACAGATTCCTAACCAGAGAATTACATATAAGACTACCACCTACATCCCCTATCGACTATGTACCAAGATTTGCTAGTGAATTAAACCTATCTGGTATTGTTCAATCTAAAGCAATAGAAATCATTAATCAGGCAATGGAAAATGGTTTAACAAGTGGTAGAGGTCCAACAGGTGTAGCTGCTGCTGCATTATATATTGCAAGTGTATTATTAGGTGAAAGAAAAACACAGCGTGATGTAGCAGACATTGCAGGAGTAACTGAAGTAACAATCAGAAACAGATACAAAGAGTTAACAGAACAACTAGATATGGGTGTAAACCTATAATACTAGTAATTTAATCCCCACCATTCTCCTTTTTTTTAGAAAAAATAGCTAATTATATTATTTATTTAAAAAATAGTTATGAATTAAATTATATTTTATAGAAAAAAATAGTATTAAAAAAAAGGGAATTATAGAAATAAAATCCCTGGTCATTATATAAAAAATATTCTTGATTCTAAAATGGTTTAAATACCATTACAGCCCATACTATGATGAATAATATGACAACACCATATAATATTTTTCTTTGTTTTGCTACTTGTTGTTGTTTTAATTGATATTGTTCCTGACATTTATCAGAGCAGAATGATTCAGTCATAGGAATAGGTTTACCACAAATAGCACAATGTCTATGAGCTTCAACTACCATAAAATATTACCTCCAATTTTTTAGGTCATGTGAATGTTTAATCAGTAGTTATGAGTGTACCAATAGGTTCATTGATAGCTTTTTTAACGTTTTCTGGATTGTTACCATTAAGTATTACGGTTTTTATACCTGAACGTTTTATGATTTCTATAGCGGTTTTATCAATGAATTCATAAGTACCTGCTTTTGTTTCGTTGCCTGATACTATTTCCATTAATTTATCTGCTGTTACTTCATTAAACATGACTGCGTCATCATACTTGTTTGGATCTTTATCATATAATCCGTCAACACTAGTAGCATTGATAACTAGGTCTGCTCCAACAAATTCAGCTAGAATACTACCAACAGCATCTGTACTGTGAGCAGGTTCTGTACCACCCATAACAACAATCTTATTAGTAGCAGAGTATTCTAGTGCTTGTTGGAAGTTAACTGGAATAGCAGGGAATGCTATGTCTTTAAGAGCTAGCTGAAGTAATCTTGCATTAATTCTAGTAACTTGTATTCCAATTTCGTCACATATGGATTCTGTTTCACCCATATCTCTGACAACACTTATATAATCACGTGCAGGTCTACCTCCACCAACAACAATGAATATTTCATGTTCTTTGTAGAGTTCTCTGATTACATCTGCATATGCTTCAAATTTTTTATTATCATATTCTTTTAGTAGAATTGATCCACCAATTGTAATAACTATACGCATTAATACTCTTCTCCTAATAACTTTAATCAATATACTACAAACAATCTATAGAATAGAAAGTTTAAATTTTAACTATTTATATTTATCTATTCTATTATTTTTATATTTAATTGATAAGTGAAAAACTAACATAAAACTAAAATAGGATATAAAACAAAAATATAAACATAATGTAAAATTGAATATTATTCACATATATATTCAAAAAATAGGGTAACAGGGACTAAGGATTACATGACAATAAAGACTGATTAAATTATAATCCAATGATAAACAAGAAAGTTACCTGCTACTAAAAACAACACATATTAACGCTAAACAATATCATCAAATTATTAAAAAAAAAGGAAATGGAATGATAAAATGAGTGACGTATCATCAAAAGAAATGTACGAAGTTAAAAAAACTCTAAAAGAACTAGAAAATAAGAAAGGAAGAGGAACTGAACTAGTAAGTGTATACATACCACCTGACAAGCAAATTAGTGATGTAAGAAAACAAATGGTTGACGAAATTGGACAGAGTTCAAACATTAAAAGTAAACAAACAAGAAAAAATGTACAGTCAGCTATTGAAGTAATTATACAAAGATTAAAACTATTCCCAAAACCACCAGAAAAAGGATTAGTAATGTTTGTAGGTATGATTCCAAAGGGTGGACCAGGAACAGAGAAAATGGAAACATATGTATTTCAACCACCTGAACCAGTACAGACCTACATATACCACTGTGATAACCAATTCTTTGTAGATCCACTAAAACAAATCATAGAATACAAAGAAGTATATGGAGTAGTAGTACTAGACAGAAAAGAATCAACCATAGCAACACTAAGGGGAAAAAGAATAGATATCATCAAACACTTAACTAGTGGAGTACCTGGAAAACATAAGGCAGGAGGACAGTCCCAGAGAAGGTTTGACAGAGTAATTGAATTAGCAGCACACGAATTTTTAAAACGTATAGGAAGACATGTTGATGAAGCATTCCTACCACTAAAAGATGAACTAAAAGGTGTACTAATTGGTGGACCAGGACATACAAAGAATGATTTTGTAGATGGAGACTATATACACTATGAAATACATGATAAGATTATTAACATTGTAGACACATCATATACTGGAGATTTCGGAATAAGAGAAGTAATAGATGAATCCATGGATACATTAGCAGAAATGGATATTATCAAAGAAAAGAAACTTATGAAAAGATTCCTCCACGGATTAATATCAGAAAATGGATTATCCACCTATGGTGAAGAAGAAGTCAGAAGAAACCTACAAATGGGAGCAATAGAAATACTACTACTATCTGAAAACCTTAAATCAAAAAGACAAACATACACCTGCCCGGCATGTAACACAATAGAAGTCATAACAACAAGACAACACCAGGACCCACCAGAAAAAAGATGTCCAAAATGTAATGAAATCATGAAAATAACAAAAACACAGGAAACAACAGAAGAACTAATAGAACTAGCAGAAGAAGTAAACACCAAAGTAGAAATAATATCCATCGAAACAGAGGAAGGAACCCAACTAGACAAGGCATTTGGTGGAATAGCAGGAATACTAAGATACAGAGTTAAATAAATAAAACACTGATAACCTCCCCTCAAATACTTTTTTTTTAAAATAGATTAATAAATAGATACATTCATCTACATGAGCTACATGTAAATAAAGAAATAATAACACAATCTTCATTTAAAACAGAATAATTCTCTATTTAAAATAAGATTATTATTAAACTATTATTAAAATTAGAAGAAAAATTAAATAAATCAAATAAAAAAAGAGTTGAAAAAATAAAAGTAGGTTATTAAAATAACAGACCTACTTATTTAAATCACCAAGATAAACAATATCATCAGCAACCCTATTTAATAATCGCTTATCATGACTAACAAGAAGAACACCAACATCCCTCTCATGAGCAATGGTAAGTAAACTATCCAAAATTTGAACCTGAGTAACAGCATCAAGCATAGTCGTAATCTCATCAGCAATAATAAACTTAGTTCTAGGATTCATCGCTCTGAGAATAGAAAAACGTTGTAATTCTCCACCAGATAACTCCGAAGGAAAACGTCTGAACCATTCTTCCTTAATACCAAAAGTATCAAGAACATCCTCTGGTGGCATCCAAGACTCAGTAAGTACTTGACGCATATTCCAGCGTGGATTCATAATCTTCTCGGGATGCTGATAAATTAATTGAATAGGATTGAATCCAGAGGTAAACTGTTCACCATTAACTGTTACACGGCCCTCATAATTCTTGATAAATCCAGTTAATATCTTACAAAAGGTACTTTTACCACTGCCACTATCACCAAATAATCCTATAACATTATCATTAGTCATTTCAAAGTTCACATTATCTAATACTTTATGTTTACTTGTGTAACCATAGGATATATTTTCAGCCTTCAATGTATTCATATTAATCCTCCTTAATTAATGGATGATAACATCTAATCATTGTCCCATCTATTTCTCTAAGTTCAGGAAGTTTATCAATACACTCGTCTGTCTTATATGGACAGTTATCCTGGTATGGACATCCCTTTGGTATATGCATGTATGATGGTTGATGACCTTCTGTTAATTCGAAGTATGTGTCAGGTAGTGCTCTGTATAATGATCTTGTATATGGGTGTAATAGGTTTTCACCCTCACCCTTGAAGTTTTCAGTATCAGTAATCTCAATAACATAACCAAGGTATAATATTGCTATTCTGTCACTGGTTCTCATTGCAGTATCAATATCGTGAGTAATCAGAATCATGCCCACACCATCATTTTTCAAGTCAATAAGACTATTAATCGTTTCTTCAACAGATTTTTCATCTAAACCTGGTGTAGGTTCGTCTGCAATAATTGTGTCTGGATTATTTAGTAGTGCTGTTGATATTAATACTTTACGTGCCATACCCCCTGATAGTTGGAAGGGATACATTTCATCAACTTCCTCTGATAAACCATAACGTTCAAATATTTTTCTCTGTTTACTTAGAAGTTGTTCTCTTATCTCAGGGTGGTCCTCATCAACATATCCGATAGCTTGTTCTTTAACCTTCATTAGTGGGTTAAGATAATTAACAGATTGAGGTATGAGACTAATATTTTTACCACGTACTTTTTCCTGTAGTTCTGGTGTTAGTTCCTCACCTTTATATTTTATACTACCATTAACCTCTGCATTTAATGGTAGAATACCTAGAATTGCATGTGCAAGTAGGCTTTTACCTGATCCACTAGAACCAAGAACTGCTAATATTTCATGACTGTGAACTGTCATTGTTAAATCAGATATAACATGTAATTTACGTTGTTCTAGTCCCTTGAAATACTGGTTGAAAGATATTGAAAGATTTTTTATTTCTAATAATTCATCCATACTTAGCCCTCCTATGTTTGTGCACTCTGTGGATCTAGTAGTTTATGGACATTCTCACCTATAAGATCAAATAGTAATACTAAAAATAGTAATGATAATCCTGGGTAGAATGCTAGCCACCAACAGCCAAGACTAAGGTAACTCATACTTTCTGATAAGATTATACCTATTGCTGGTTCATGTGGTGAAAGACCAAATCCAAGGAATGTTATACTTGCCTCGTGCATAATTGCATGAGGGAACATTAAGATTACTCCTACTATAATCTGTGATACTACACTAGGTAGAATATGATGTCTTGCAATCCATAGCTTTGATTTATCTAGATTCTCAGATAATTTAACATATTCTGTTGTTTTAAGTTGTTTTATCTCTGCTCTAAGTACTCTTGCTAGTGGTGTCCAGTGTGTTAATCCAACACCCATAATTACACCATAGAATCCTCCTCCACAGGATATGGATATTAGTATAATTAGTAATATGTGTGGAATTGAACCAAATAGGTCAATAGCAGCTGCTACAAATTCATCAGCTACTCTGTTAACACTAGATAATATACCAAATAATACTGCTATAATTGTACTGACAACAGATGCAAATGCACCTACGCCTATACTAAGACCTAATCCTAGTAGTGTTCTTTGGAACATGTCACGGCCCATCCAATCAGTACCAAATATGTGTTCAAAGGATGGTGCTTCATTAATACTTGCAAAGTTAGTTGTTAAACTACTAGAATCAATAAGGAAATTACTAAGGAATACACTGATAAGAATTAAAGATGCAACAATAATTATAACCAGTGTTTTAGTTCTGAGATTAGCATGATATAAAACCCATGGTCCTTTGTCTTCTTTATTCTTTTTCAAGATTCTCATTCTCCTTTATTCTTGGATCAACAAAGTAGTATAGTATATCTGCAAATAGGTTACCTGCAAACACGAATATAGCACTTATCAGTACTATACCTAATAGTAGGGGTACATCACTTTGAAGTCCTGCTGCTACTGCTGTCTGTCCGATTCCAGGATACTGGAATACTTGTTCTACTAGTACTGCTCCACCAAATAATTCACTGAAATTCATGAATTGTAATGTTAGAGCTGGAAGTAATACATTTCTTATAGCTTGTCTTTCAATTAAAGGCCATCCTGATTCTCCTCTTGCCTTTGCAAATAATATGTAATCAGAGGATAACACGTCAACTAATTCGTTACGTGTGTATAATGCTATTGGTGCTACTCCAACAAGACTTAATGTTAGTGTTGGAAGTACCAGTCTTGCAATCCATTGCCATATTGTTACATCTGATTCAACTGTTCCAATAGGAACTCCTAATCCTATTGGGAACCATCCCAGATATACTGAGAATACTATTAATACTACTAGTCCTATCCAGAAGGATGGTGCTGATTGTAATATGTAACAGTATATTTTTACTATTTTATCTATCCATGAACCCTTATTTTTACCTGCAACAATTCCTAATCCAAATCCGAGCAAACCACTTATAACCCATGAGATTGCCATTAATACTATAGATGCTTCAAATTTCTGTGCAATAACATCTATTACGGGAATACGGTATATGAGTGATGTTCCAAGATTTCCTTGTAATAACATGAGTAACCATTTACCAATTTTAGTAGTTAATGGTTCGCCAACGCCCCAATACTGTTCTAGTGAAGCTCTTTGAGCGGCTGACACTGCTGTTTGTTGAAGATATGCGTTTACTGGGTCAATAGGAGATAAATCTAGTAAAATAAAACTGAAAATTGCTACTGCAATCATTAAAACTATGAAATGTATTGTTTTATTTCTTATAAAAAGCATTGCTTTTTTATTCATTAAATACCCCCATATTGTAATAAGAAATTTATTTATTAATAAAAAAGAAAAAAGAAAAGAACTGGAAAAGTTATTAGTTTCAATTCCAGCTCCCATAATAGTTTATATTATTCTATTTAGTAGAGTTATCACGAGTCCAGTCACAAATATTGGCCATGTAATCCTGTCCCATTTTTGGAGCTTTACCCATGTTAATACCATCTTTTACAAAGTAACAGTAATGGTAATCTGCTACCCATAACCATGGTGCATCGCCGTTAGGACCAAATCCTGAGCCATCTCCAGTGTATGCTGCTTGTGACCAGTATTGGTTAGCTTGATCTTGGCTGGTTGCACTCATTGCTTGGTCTAGTAAACTATCTACTTCTGAATTATTATATGCGTTAGGATTCATATAATCATCGCGTGTTAGATTTTCTTTACTGTGATATTGTTGGTAAGTGTTTCTGTATGGGTCATCTGATGATTGTTGCATTAATACTCCTTGACTGTACATGTTTTTGTAGATTGTATCCCAATCTGTACCTTCTAGTTCTACATTAATACCTATTTGTTTTGCTTGTTCTGATATAACTGTTGCTAGTGCTTGTCTTGATTGATCTTTGGAACTGTAGTATAATTTGAATGTTGCATTTGTTCCGTTTTTCTCTACTATTCCATCACCATCAGTGTCAGTCCATCCTGCTTCTGATAGTATTTGTTTTGCTTGGTCAACATTATTATCAGTTACTTTTGATGCATTGTTTGCATATGGTAATGAGTCTACACCACTGTATTCTGGTGTACCATGACCTTTGTATACTGAATCAATAATTTCTTGACGGTTGATACCTACATTTAATGCTTTTCTTATTGCTGGATCAGCTGTTACATTGTTTCCTACTGGGTCTCCTTCAGCTGTTTTTATTCCAGTGTCATTTTGGTATGGTAGTGACACACCTTGTGCACGTGGACTATCATAATCTACTAATTTGTATCCATCTACTGTTTCATTTAAGCTGGATAGTGGTGCTTGAACAACATCTGCTTGACCAGATTTTACTAGTTCAAATGCTGTGTCTTCATCAGGGAATAACATTGTAACCTGTGTGAAGTATGGTTTTTTACCATAGTAATTATCATTTACTTCAAAGATTGCTTGTTGTCCTTTATCCCATTGTTTTAATTTATATGGTCCTGAACCTACTGGATTAGCACCAAATGTTGTGTTATTATATCCATCTGCTTTAACAATACCAATGTATCTAAGATTATATACAAATGATGATTGTGGTTTAACCAGTTTCATTTCAACAGTAGTATCGTTAATTGCTGTAGCACTGTCAAGGTTAGACATATCTAACTGTGAATTACTAGTTTTTGCTGTGTTAAATGTGAAAGCTACGTCTTTTGCTGTTAAACTTGAATTATCAGAGAATTTTACACCATCTCTTATATTAACAGTCCATGTTAAACCATCTGAACTTACATTGTAACCAGTAGCTAAATCATTAACAAAATTACCATTCTCATCTGATGTTAATAATGTACTGAATATGAGAGGATTAAAGTTTAAGTGACCACATCCCCATCCAGTTAATGGATCAAAACCTGTTTCTGGTTCACCTGCGTGACCTGGACAGGTAACAACAATATGTGTTGGATCATTATCATTATTAGTACCAAAATAAGAAGCTGCGGCAATTATAGCTATTACTATAATGATTAAGGCTACTATACCATATTTTGTCTTCTTATTCATATTATTTCTCCATTTAATTCATACGATTAAATAATAAACCAATTACTTATAGAAATACCTCATAGATAACCTGAAAAAGTAATACTTTTTTTATTCACCGTATTATATACATTAATTATATTATCAATGATATTTAAATTTTATGAAAAAATAATTAAACAATTGTTAAGGATAGTAATAAAAAATGATGCAAAATAAACTAAAAAGTAATACTAATAAACAATGTACACGAAATAAATAAAAAAAATAAACAAAATCAATAAATTTATATAAGATAATAAATAAATAAAAAAAATAGAAAAAACAACCTGGCGGTCCCGGGAGATAGCTTAGTAAAATTACTTCAAAAAAAGTACAACCTAAGAAATTTTACTACATAACCATTAAATATATAGATAAAATAGACCATACACACAATAAAAAGAACATTGGGGACAAGTGGAATAGCTTAATTACTACTCAAAAGAGTTAACTTAAGAAGTGAGATATTACTTACAGTTCAAGTTCTGATCCAATCGGCAAAGGGAAAATAATACACAAATTATATGCATATAAAAAAATGGTGGGGTAATTACTATAATTCCACCATAGTATTACCCTTTAAGAAGTACAAATTATACATGATTCAATTCATTGAAGTATAGAACATCATCACAGAGATAATCTAGTAATTCTTGATCGTGACTAACTGCTAAAATACCGATCTCATTACGACGACAATAATCAATCAAAGACGTCCATATCTGAACCTGAGTCACAGCATCAAGCATTGTACTAATCTCATCCGCAATAATAAACTTAGTTTTAGGATTTAAAGCACGAAGAATAGAAAAACGTTGCAGTTCTCCACCAGACAACTCATTAGGAAATCGAGTCATCCAATTATCCTTCAAACCAAAATCATCTCTCATATCCTTAGGAGGTTCCCATGATTCAGAAAGAACCTCATCCATATGCCACTTAGGATTCATAGTTTTCTCAGGATGCTGAAAAATCAATTGAACAGGATAAAAATCCTTTGTAACAATAGGTTCACCATCAATATTAACTTCACCCTCATAATCTGTGATATATCCTGATAATATTTTAGATAATGTACTCTTACCAGTACCACTATCACCAATTAAACCAATAATTTCATCATTGGATATACTTAGGGAAATATCCTTAAGAATCTGTTTATTTTTATTATATGAAAATGAAATATTATTAGCATTAAGTTTCATCTGATTCCTCCTTATTATACATGTGACATCGAATCATAGCCCCCTTATATTCAACAAGTTCGGGTCTAATATTTTCACAGATATCCATTTTATGTGGGCAATTCTCTTTATAAATACATCCTTTAATATCAACCAATGGCTGAACACCCTCAGTTAGTTTAAAACCATTTCTAGGTAAAGCATCAATTAAAGCCTTAGTATATGGATGTAACAATAAAGAAGAATCACTGAAGTTCTCAACACTGTTAATTTCAATCACATAGCCTGAATAGAATATAGCAATCCTATGCGCAGTTCTTAAAGCAACGTCAATCTCATGAGTAATAAGTAAAACTCCCTTTCCCTCCATAGACATCTGTTTAAGATCATTAATAGTTTCATCAACACTTTTTTTGTCAAGACCAGGTGTAGGTTCATCGGCAACAACTAACTTAGGATTAGATAATAAAGCTGTTGAAAGTAAAACCTTACGAGCCATACCACCTGATAACTCGAATGGATACATTTCATCCACAGATTCATCTAAACCATACTTATCAAAAATTCTTCGCTGATTCTTTCTTTTAGCTATTTCCTCATCTTTATCTTTAACTTCACCGATAGCCTGTTGATAAATTTTCATCAAAGGATCTAGAAAGTTAACAGATTGAGGAATAAGACAAATCTCATTACCCCTCAATTGTTCTTTAGCATCTTCATCTAATATATTACCCTTATAACTTATAATTCCACTACATATAGCATTTTCAGGTAGAATACCTAGAATAGCGTGTGCTAAAAGACTCTTACCAGATCCACTAGAACCTAATACTGCGACAATTTCACCTTCATCAATAGTTAACGATAAATCAGAAATAGTTTTAATTGTATTCTGATGTAATCCTCCAACATATTGTCTAAATGAAACAGATAAATGTGAAACACTTAATAATTCATCATTCAATTCTATCAACCTCTAATCTTAAGTATTAGCCTTAGCAGGGTTTAACAATTTTTCAACTTCTTCACCAATCACATCAAATAATAGTACTATGATTAATAATAATAGACCTGGGAAGAGTGCTAACCACCATGACCCAGTAATCAAGTACCTCATTGATTCAGATAAGATAATTCCAATAGCAGGTTCATTAGGTGATAAACCAAATCCAAGGAATGTTATACTAGCTTCGTGCATGATAGCATGAGGGAATATTAATAGAGTACCAACAATAATCTGCGATAATACTATAGGTAAAATATGTCTTCTAGCAATCCAGTATTTACCTTTTCCAAACTTCTCTGCTAATTTAACATACTCTGTATTTTGAACCTCTTTTATTTCAACTCTAAGAACTCTGGATAAACTTATCCAATGAGTAAATGCTACACCAACAATTACCCCATAAGCACCTTTACCAAGACATAAAGAAATCATGATAAGTAGTAGTAAATGCGGAATTGATGCAAACAAATCAATAATCCATGAAACAATTGTATCACAGTATTTATTAAGACTAGAAATAAATGCAAAACAAATTGCAAGTATACTAGACAATATTGAAGCTAATGCACCTATATACAAACTAAGACCTAATCCCTTAACTGTTCTAAGAAGCATGTCACGACCCATCCAATCAGTACCAAATGGGTGAGCTAATGATGGAGCCTCTTGTCTAATTGTATAATCAGTAACTATGCTAGCTGGATCAATCATATAACTGGAAAATGCAACCACACACAGCAATAACACAGTTAATACTAGGATTAATATAGTCTTTTGCCTCAGATTAAAGGACTTTAATAAATTAAATTCATTCCAATTAACCATCATCATCACGCTCCCTCATACGTGGATCAACATACTTATAAGATATATCTGCTAATAAATTACCCACAAATACAAAGATAGTACTAAGAAGAACAATACCTAATAATAATGGAACATCAGAACGAAGACCTGCAGCCACCGTAGCCTGACCAATACCCGGATAGGAGAATACTTGTTCAACTAACACTGTACCACCAAACAATTCATTAAATGATAAAAACTGTAAAGTTAATGCTGGTAATAAAACATTTCTTACACCATGTCTTAAAATAATACTCCAATAACTTTCACCTCTAGCACGAGCAAATAGGAAATAATCACTATCCTCGATACTAACTAATCTATCACGAGTATATAATGCAATAGAAGAAATACCTACAATACTTAATGTAACTGCTGGTAAAATCATCCTATACAACCAGTCAAATATTGAAACATTACTAGACTCTACTCCAACAGGAACAGCTAATCCAAATGGGAACCAACCCAGATAAACTGAGAAAATCATCATTAAAATTAAACCAATCCAAAAAGCTGGAGAGGATTGTAATAAATAACAATAAGTCTTAATTACTTTATCAATCCAGGTTCCTCTTTTTGCTCCAGCAAGAATACCTAATGCAAATCCTAGAACACCAGATATAACCCATGAAAAAGCCATTAAAACTAAAGATGCAGAGAATTTTTCCATTATTACATCAACAACAGGACGTCTGTAAATTAATGAAACACCTAAATCAAAGTGAATAAGACCAGACAGCCATCCCATAACTCTTTGCTGTAATGTTAAATCAGTACCCCAATAACTACGTAGTGCAGCCATTTTTTCAGAACTAGCTGCTATACCATTCATATAGGAAGATACAGGGTCAATAGGTGAAAATTGTATCATTAAAAAGCTAATAATAGCTACAACTATAAGCAATATTAATAAACGTATAATCTTAAAACCTAGAAATCTACTAAATTTATTAAAATTAATATTATCAAACCTTCATTATATGATAAAAAAATCAGTTATTAAAAAAGAAGATAAATAGTATTCTAATCAAAGTAAATTAGAATACGTCTTATTATCTATCTCTAATTATTTTACATCTACTTTGTACTGTTTGTACTGTTAGTCTCATTAGTTTCTACATGTTTCCAATCATAAATGTTACCCCATGCATCTCCACCGTGTGGATATACTGTATGGGTGCTGTTGGATATGTCAACATCATCACTTACAAATAATATGTAATCCATTGATGCAACCCATAACCATGAGTTATCTTCGTCACCTCTAGCTAATGCTTGAGACCATGTACTGTAAGAACTATTTACATCCTGAGACATTGCAGTATCTATAAGTGAATCTAATTCTGAGTCATTTAACATACCAGGATCGTTATATCCATTACCTGCTCCTTCAGAATCATATAATTGATAAATTATATATGGGTCAAGTGAACCAAATCCAAATACTATTGGGTTAGAATTTGCAACTTTATCCATTTCATCCCAAGTAGAACCTTTTGGAGTTACATTTATACCAATCTTTTTAGCTTGTTCTGAAACACCTACAGCCATTGCCTGTCTAGATGCATCACTAGATGAGTAATCTAATTCAAATTGTGCTGGTTGACCATCTTTTTCTACTATTCCATCACCATTTGTATCAGTCCATCCAGCATCTGCTAAGATTTGTTTAGCTTGGTCAACATCACCATCAGCTACTGTGTAATTAGAAGACCATGGTACTGATGATGCAATACCACTGTAAGCTGGTTCTGCATAACCATTGAATGCTGTTTGAATAATTTGAGACCTGTTAATACCAACATTTAATGCTTCTCTTATTGCTGGGTCTGCTGTTACATTGTTACCAATACTTGATCCACTTTCAGATGTTTGACCAGTGTTATTAACTACAGGTAATGAAATTCCACGTACATCTAATGACTGATAAACTTCAGTATGCATACCTGTAATGTTCTCGTGAGCATATTGAACTGGTACTTCAGCAACGTCTACTTCACCGTTTTTAGCTGCTGCATATGCTGATTCTGAATCTAAGAATAAGTTAGTAATTTTCCTATAATATGGTTTAGTACCATAATAATCATCATTTCTTTCAAGTATTACTTGTTGTCCTTTGTCCCATTGTACTAATTTATAAGGACCTGAACCAACTGGATGTTCACCATAAGTTTCATTATTATAACTGTCAGAAGGAACAATTCCAACCTGTGTTAATTTATTAATGAATGTTGAATCAGGTTTGTTTAAAGTAAACTGAACAGTAGTATCATTAACTGCTGTAGCATTATCCATAGTAGATAAATCTGCGGAAGCTCCTGATTCTTTAGCTTTATTATATGTGAATGCTACATCTTCTGCTGTTAATGATGAGTTATCTGTGAATTTTACACCATCACGAATATTAACTGTATAAGTTTTAAAATCAGAGGAGGTGTTATAACCAGTTGCTAAATCATTTACTAAAGTTGCATTTGCATCTCTTTTAAAGAGAGTACTTTGTATTAATGGTTCAGTACCTGTTGCCCATCCTGTTATAGGATCAAAACCACCTTCTGGTTCTCCTCCATGAACAGATAATGCTACTACAAGTTCATCATCAGCCCTGTTAGAAGAATTTCCTTGGGTGATAGCTATAGCTGCTATAATAATTATAACAAGAAGGACTACAATACCAATAATGTATTTTCTTTCCATTTTTATAATTCCTCAAGTTATTATTAACACTAATTCCATTTAGAAATTCATTTAAAAAATATCAAATTTATAAAGGGATTAGTTTGTCAGATATTTTATTTTCAATAATTATTCAAAGATTACTCATCAGATTAATGCATATTAAATCTCTTTTTTAGTAATTCCTCGATTAAATTATTATTTTTTTATAAACTATTATTACATTAAATACTATTATCAAAGAATTAGTAATAATATATACTACATTTGTAATAATATATATTATTCTTAAAATTAAACTATATAAATATTACTATTTTATAAAAAAGTATTACTTATTAGTTAAAAAAATAAATAAAAATCATAACAAAAACAATGAAATCAAAAATAATGTAAACTATTTAAAAAAAATTGTGATAAAAAATATGAAAATAAATATAATTGATAAAAAATACAAAACAATGTAAAAAAAATATAGTTTAAAAAAAAAGAAACACCCATTATTTAGGTGTTTCCCCTAGCGCCGAGAATGGGATTTGAACCCATGAGGAGATAACTCCACGGGATCTCAAGTCCCGCGCCTTACCTGGCTAGGCTATCTCGGCATATGTTAAAAAAAATTTAAAAACTAATAAAATCTATTACTTATTTATATCAGTAATAATTTATATAGTTTTTTATTTGTATCTAAGATTTAAGTTCTATTTCGATACTTACGTTATCAGGTACGTTAACTTTCATAACTTGTCTCATTGCACGTTCATCTGCTTCAATACCAATAAGACGTTTGTGAATACGTAACTCCCATTTTTCCCATGTTGCTTTACCTTCACCATCTGGACTTTTTCTAGTTGGTACAACTAATTTCTTTGTTGGTAAAGGAATAGGACCTGATAAATCTACACCAGTTCTTTCAGCTATTTTGATTAATTGGTCACATACGTTAGCTATTTTTTCTGGATCGGTACCTGTTAATTTAATTCTTGCTTTGTTCATTTAAATTCCCCTTTAATAAAATATATCCCATTATATAATGTAACAACTAATAAATTATATTCAAAGTATACACATGAATATAGCATAATAGCTAATATAAATTAAATCTATTAAAAATAGTTATTACATGAGTCGATTTTTTTTGAAAAAAAAATATAAGTAAAAATTAATTTACTTATTTAGCTTGGGTTATGTCTATACACATACCTGCTGCTACTGTTTGACCCATATCACGGATTGCGAATCTTCCCATATGAGGAATTTCTTTGATGTTTTCAATTACCATAGGTTTTGTTGGTTTAATGGTAACTAATGCTGCATCTCCTGTTTTTAGGAAGTCAGGGTTTTCTTCTTTAGGTTGTCCTGTTGCAGGATCAAGTTTTACATCTAAAGATAAGAATGTACATGCAACTTGTGCTGTGTGTGCGTGGAATACAGGTGTGTATCCAACTGTGATTACACCAGGGTGTTGTAATACAAC
>AUXO017399112.1_pt1 | contig 67793 bp, 59 predicted proteins | sample 768731 | NCBI WGS metagenome assembly AUXO01 (sample SAMN02715735, study PRJNA202380) | gut metagenome | biome: sheep rumen | host: Ovis aries | place: New Zealand: Palmerston North
CCAAAGATAAACTATGGGAGTGGTGTGGAAAAGCCAATAGCCTCGCTATTATCGTGATAGGAGCCTTACTTTTCTGGGCAGGAGAGCAAACTATGATACAAGAGCCCCGTCCTGAGAGCCTTGATGGTTTACTGAACCTTTACAAGCCTTTGTTCTATCTCGTACCCTTCCTACTGGGTTATTTCGTCTTCTCCCATGATAAGGTGCAAGAGCAAGTGACGAAGATGTGGAAACCTCTGATGTCAGCTGCTGTCATCTCTGGCTTAGTGCTTGTAGTCACTACTTTCGGAGAGAACAATACCTCTCCACAGTATCTAGGCAGTCCCTTGAATTGCTTCTACGGCTGGTTAATGTGCTTAGCCATGATGGGATGGTTTAATGCAAGTTTCAACCACACAAATGCCTTTGCTGGCTATATGACGCGCAGCAGTTTTGGCATCTATGTGGTACACTACCTGGTAATTGCGAGCTTAGGTTATACCATGAAAGTCTATACCCAACTGCCACCTGTGCTGATGTATTTGATTCTGACAGTTGCTGTCTTTACCCTTTCCCCATTATTGTATGAAATAATTAAGCGCATACCGTTAATCCGTTGGTGCGTGCTGGGAGACTAAGTTCTTAAACACGGAACCAAAGATGACATATTGGGTATTTCCAGCGATGGTTCCTTCATTTTGGCCCCAAAGGAAAGGCCAATCGTCATAGTTCTCAAAATGGTCTGGCTGACGGAAGAGTAGTCCGGGAGCCACATTTCCTGGAATGAAGGAGAAATCGGCTCTGTTGTTCCCGTAGAATACGGCTTTCGGACGAGCCGCTCCCACAGCTGCCACCAAGGAATAATTGTGGTAAGGATGACAACCGAAAATCCAATTAGCTGCACGGTAAATATCTGCCCTCTGAATGATGTCGGGGTAATAAAGATAGGCAAAGCAGATGGTGGTTCCAAAACCCACTACAGCACCACTTCCGGCCCAATTGCCCAAGCCGATAGGCACTCCGTATGGGTTATCCTTATCGAAACTACGAATGTACTCCTGATATTTCTGCACATACGGACGGAGTCGCTGCTTGTAGGCACTGTCCATATATGGAACCGCATCTAAGGCCGTCTGCATGTTGTTTACGGCATTCTCATCCAAAGCTTTCCAGATTTGAGCCTTAAAGCTCTCCAGATAATGCTGCTCATGCGTAGCGGCATAAAGCTGCAGGTTGGTAGCCATTCCACCCATCACATTCGGACGGGCATTTTCTGACATGAGAGCAGAAGCCTCCTCCATCAGACGCTTGGACTGGACGATGGCCCGTCTAGACAAATCATCATTATAACCCTCTAGGGCTCTGCTGGCTGCTGCAAACATGGTAGCTGCACGGAAATCCAAGTAGGCATTCCGGGTGGTAAAGGCCCACATATCATCTGGAGTACCACTGGATTTACCATCGGCCGACACCTCGTAAGGCTTCAAGGTGCGATCGTAATGCAGCCCATCGGTAATAGAAGCCGCATCCCCCAGATGGTGGTAGTTGTCCAGCACGGAATTAGAAAGCGTGGAGGCCATGTGACCTATCTGCTCTGCTTGAGCCACCAGGTTGAGTGTGCCGTGCTCAATGAACTGCAGGATATCTGGAGTGCCATCGGGACGGTGCAAATCTACGTAGCGCTGTTGTTCACTCACAAAAGTTTCATCACGCTGGGAATGGAACAGTTCCCATGCACGTACCAAGTCCATCACCACATTGACGTTCGCACCCGTTTCTATATCGAAATCTCCTGCATCGAAGAAACCACCTACATTCAGACCCGGAATCAGTTCATCAGGCTGGTATTTCGTTTCCGTCTTTTCACCCTGCCTATGCAAGTCGAAATGATCACTAGGAGGGGCTTGCAGATACCCTTCCTTGAACGGTTCACCGTGCCAAACCCGATAACCCTCATTCACCGCTACATGGTTCATGTGAATAGGAATCCAGACATCGGTGGTGGCATCGGTAATCTTATCGTACACATGCTCATCGATAAGGAAATTATTGGTCTTCTGCTCCCCATACTGAATATAATAAATACCCGGCTGACGAACGGATGAGAAATCGAATTTCGCATAATTATACTTGAAGTAAGTGCCCCAAGTCTTTACCTCTCCCTGGAAAGCCTCTTCCACACTCCCGTCTTCCTTAATGCGGAAAAGAGAGGCCACAGGCTTTACACGGTCCTTCTTATCCAGTTCTATGACAGCCACTTTAGGTTGCTCTGGCACATATCCCACCTGGGAGAAACCGATATTTGGCTCACGCACCCAACCCGGGATGGCATGAGGTTCTACCGTCCATGTCAGCACCTTTCCTGTCTTTCCTGCAGGCAAGATACTACGCAGGACAAACCATCCGTTCTGAGCCAGAATTCGTCCATCGTAAAGCTTCAGTTCCAAATCCTTGCTGCTCACTTTCATCATTCGTTCCGGATCATCCATAGCCATGAGTAGCGTATGCCCCTTCTCCAAAGGTAAAGGGTCTATGAACCGGTCAGTTCCCCTATCATCATACGTTTTAAAGCCCTTAAACTGCTTGGCTTTCTCTGCATTGGGACGGGTAACGGTTTCACTGGCAGCATAGCGTGGGAAGCGGTTCAGACGACCGTCCATCAGGAAGGTCTTCAACCAATACTGTGAAGGAAGAAACTCCAGATTAAATCCGGCTTCTCCAGCTATGGCATCAGGCACAGGCTTATCCAGATAGACACTAATTTCCACGGCATCACCCTTACCCGTAACCACAACCCTACTGTTGAAGTCGTAATCTTCGTAACGCAGCCCCACCTCTATGGAATTATGGGCAGCATCTACTTTCCTGCCGGTAAGGGTGGGCACCAAATCCCACTGTTCCGGAGTGTGGTTCAAGCGCACTGCACCCCCTTGCACGGTACGCACTCCATGATGGATGATTTCAATGCCGGAATTCTTCTCATCATTGAAACCACCATTGAAACTATTGCTGAAGACCAAGACATTCACGCCCTGGCGCTCAAAATACTCCAATGGATTCAAGCGCAGCCCCTGAGCCTGGGCAAATGCAGCAAAAAAGACTGCCGTAAGAGTAATTAGTAACTTTTTCATGGGATTCAGTCTGTTTATTCAGTTTGGAATTATCTTATTTTTGCTCCTTGCAACTTCACAATGGCATAGGAAGTGGCTGGCATATTCACACTCATCATACCCGTCTTCTTATCGTAACGAATATCAAATTTATCACCTGCAAGCAACTGCGTCTTCTTGTATTTCACATTCACAGGGAAGGTGGCATCTTGAGCCTCAGCTTTAGGATTCAGCATGACTAGTACCACATCATTTCCTGCTGCACGAGCATAGACAAACGGATAGATGGAAGGTGACGGATGCTTTTCATCAGCTGAAGGATAGATAGGCACAAACTCTGCATAGTTGGCCAGTGCCGGTTCATTATGACGAAGGGCTATCAGTTTCCTGGTCTTATTCAGCAGGGAGTTAGGGTCTTTCTCCTGAGCCTCCACATTAGGAGCATCGGGTGATGGATCTACGGGCAGATACAGTTTCTCAGCAGCTCCCGTGGAGAAACCCAGGTTCTTCCCTGAAGTCCACTGCATCGGTGTGCGAGCCCCGTTTCTAGGCTGATAAGCACCCTCCACCTGAGGCCAGTCGTTAGGCAACTGCTTCATGCCTATTTCGTTTCCATAATAAAGGAAGGGCACTCCAGGCATGGTGAACCCGAACGCATAGATAATTTCCAGTTCCTTATCGGTACGATGATTCCCCAGTCGGGCATTATCGTGGTTTCCTAGAGGCAGACTGATATAGCCCTTCCCCACTGTCTTCTCATACTGATCCATGTAGCTCTTTAAGAAGGCAGTGATGTCTCCTTTTCCTTCGGCATCGAAATAGCTATGGCCCTCACTTACCCCATTCAGGATTCGCCAACTCTCTTTCTGGAACAAATCATTATAGCCGTTGAACCAGTGGAAGAAATCCACGTGGAAACAGTTGTCGAGAGCATCGGCTGGATAGGACCATTCAGCCACCATGAATCCCTGTGGGTATTCCTTCTCCAGCAGCTGACGGATTTCACGCCAGAAGAGTTTTGTCTCATTCTCATTCGTATTGAAGAACTGCTCGTTTCCTCTTACCCTACGAGTCTTTACCAGCGCTCCAGCCATATCGGCACGGAAACCATCGGCTCCCATGTCCATCCAGTATCTCAACACGTTCTTCAAATCCTCCCGCATCGCTAGCACGTCGGGATGATTGGTAGGCAACTGCCAAGGCTGTTCCGGGTCTGGATTAGCAAATCCGAAGTTCAAGGCAGGCTGGCACCAATAGAAATTACGCATGAACTGTCCATTACGCTGACCATACCCCTTTATGAAAGAACCAGCAAACTCACGAGGAGGGTCCACCCAGTTGGTTTCAGTCCAGATATAGTAGTTGGAATACTTGTTCTTCTCCTGTTTCTGAGACTCCACAAACCAGGGATTATCGATAGCCGTATAGCTGACTACATAATCAAAAATCACATGCATGCCCCGCTTATGAGCTTCCTCAAAAAGCTGCCGGGCATCTTCATTCGTTCCGTATCGGGGTGCTATTTTGTAGTAATCACGAATATCATAGCCTGCATCGTTGAACGGAGAATCGAAGAACGGATTAAACCAGATGGCATCCACTCCCAGACTCTTCACATAATCCAGTTTACTGATGATGCCCTGCAAGTCGCCTATTCCATCCCCATCCGAGTCACAAAAAGTCTGTGGATAGATTTGATAGAAGACTGCATTCTTAGCCCACTCAGGAACTTTTGGAATCTCATACTGACCAGTGATGGTTTGTGCAGAGCAGACAACAGACAATGCTGTGGCACCCAACAAAAATATTTTTTTCACATTCATAGTTCGTTTAGTTATGAGATTAGGTTTTACTTTTAAAATAAGAGGGTAATGAAACTTTCAGCCGGAATATCTACCACAGCACATCCCTTCTCTACCACCACTTGCTGAGCTTCTGCATTCTGATGTGAATTAGTGACCAGCACCAGGGCTTTTTCAGCAGTAGCAGGCAGCCCGGTAATCTCTGCTTTACAAGAAGCTCCATTATTCACGATGTGCACAGCACCCTTACCTTGAGCCTTATTGTAGAATGCAGCCAGGTTTATATTATCTTTATCCACAGTCAACGGAGTAGCAAAGCCATCGGCAGGAGTTAAGGCCAACTGACGTAAGTTGTGGAACCGCTGAGTAGGTCTCAATGGCCCGTTATCCCCTAAAATACCATCACCCTGCAGCAAAGAATAATCCGCTGTAAGCTGCCACTGCAGAATACTCAACGGCTGGCAGATAGCACACAATCTAGTATAGAGATTTATCTCATATAAAGCGAAGGTAGATTCCTTGAAAATGGCAGAATACCGCCAAGCTGCCGCATCCGTACTTCCCTCACCTACAATAAGTGGAACATTAATACTTTGGGCAGCCTCATGCCAACGCTTCAAGGTCTCATCATCGCATCCTCTCCAGGAATGGAATGACACGGCTCCGATGTATTTATGCGCATCCTTATCTTTTAAAGCAGGGGAAATAAAGTCTATCGTGGTAGCATCACTATTATCACCAAGCAACATTTTTGTAGCCAGATGATGTTCGGCCATCTTCGCTCCAAACTCTTTGATGAAATCGCAATGCTCCTGTGGGGTATGAAATACATCGATGCCGATATCGGATTCGTTGAAGGAGAAATAATCGGCTTCTACCCCACATTCCTCTTTCAGGAACACCAGATAGGAAACCAAGGAATCATAGATACGGCCCTTCTTAGAAGGCTCCAGACGCAAGGCTGCCACACCACCGCTTCCACGTTTCAAGCCCTCTACCAATGCCCATTGAGGAGGGAACCAGCAACTTACCACTACGGGCATGCCTATTTCCTTCAGACGAGCTGCCATTTGTGCACTTTCTTTTACATGAGGGTCATCCTTTCCACCTCTATCCCAAGAAGCCCAAGGGAACTCCACACGTCCCATAGCCACCCGCATGTTCTTCAGGCAATAATCTATCACCTCTGGGTCCGTCTTGGGGTTCTGCAGACGGAAGTTTCCACCGAAGCCTGTAAACCGTGCACCCGGTTTGGTAGTGTCCAGACTGATGTGGGCTGTTTCATGATGCCGAGTACCATCTACGGTAAGCAAGGCCTCCAAATCTGCCTTCTGCCCTTTCTTTAGACCAGGCAGCAGGGTGACATAAAGTACCTTATCTCCTCGCTCCTCTCGTACCAGAGCTTTTACATTCCGGTTAAAAAGCAAGGTAAGGTTCCGTTCTTTTGCACTGACAGTAACCTTCTTACCGGAAACCTTTATGACTGCATCCTTATAATATTTAGGAGCAAAAGCCATGCTAAAGAATGCACCTTCCTTTAAAGTCTCATCGGCCTCAACCTGGAGTTTTATCCTTACCTGAGATTCATTCAAATCGGTCACCTCCTGATGGAAGTGTGCCCCGTGCAGTGGAATATCCACAATCTGCGTAAGGTCTTCACGACGATACCTCACATTCTGCTGACGTTCACGCCCCGTTTTCTCTATCTCTGCTCCAGGAGTACCCACACACAGAGCAGATTCAAAATCGATAAGTTCACCATCGAGCCTGACTCCTGTGATGTTGCTCCAAGCCATGACCTCTGAATGCACGGTTTGCTCCGTCAAGCGATTTAACAGTTCAAACCCCATACGACCGTTGTGATAAGGGCAGTTCCAAAGGCTACCCTTAGGGTCTGAAGTCACAGGAATGAAATCTTCCGTGAGATTACGATACCACTCCCCGTATTCCTTATCCACAAAATAATCTTGGATAAAATGCCACGTCTTCACTGCCTGATCAAAATACTTTCGGGCTCCGGTAATCTGCCAGGCATTGATGCAACCAATCACGGTTTCGCACTGAGGCCACCACTGTAAATGACGGTCCAGTCCTTTAGCGTTCTTCTCCAGAATCATGGAACCATTTGGGTTAAGCCCTTCCTTGATAGCTACATCCACCATCTTCACCGCCTGTTCCTCCACACGTTTTAGTACAGCTTCATCTCCCAGAGCCTCAGCAGCCTCACAGAGCAACCAAGAAGTTTCAATATCATGTCCATAGGAATCTGCTTCTGCCAGTGAATTCCAATCATCATCACAGTAAAGAATCAGATGTCCCGTCTTCGGATTATATAATTTAGATTCCAGAATACCGATAAGTTCTTTCAAGTTTTCACGCAGTTTTTCGTTTGGCCAAACCTTATACAAGGTCGTATAAGCCTCTAGCAGATGGATATGGGTATTCATGGTTTTGGTAGGGCCCTGATAGCCATCCACTCCCTTGTTTCCGGACTTGGTGAAATCACGAGCCAGCACTTCCTGGTAGCCCCCTTTCTTCACATCGTGCACCTTATCTTCTAGGGTTCGATAGATGGCTATAGCAGCTTTCAGACTGCTTTCATTCCCTGTAGCTCTGAAATGTTCTGAAAAACCATAGATAGCAAAAGCCTGTGCATAGGTTTGTTTCATGTCTTCATCAGCAGCGCCATCAGGTGTTACGGTCCAATAGACACCTCCATACCGTTTGTCCACAAAATGCTCTAAGAAATAAGCTTGAGTTCGGTCGGCCAAAGCCTTATATTCACTATATCCATAAATGCGATAGGCTGAGGAGAAAGTCCACAAGATTCTAGCACCTAGGACAGCACCTTTGGAGGCATCGTGATTTCCTTTCCCTTCACGAGAGATTTCGCCATAAAATCCACCATAGGGATCAGGAGCGTTTTTCAACCAAAAAGCCAGGATGTTTTCTTTCACTTCCCTTTCAACCTCGTTTTTTAAATTCGTTTTCTCTGCAGTGTTTTGAGCCATTCCCAAGAGGAATGAAAAGCCAAAGAGGAATAAAGTAATCGTTCTTTTCATAGTATTATTCATAAAGGGAAAAATATTTACGAATGTAAAAATAAGAAATAAAACAGTTATCTAAACAAAAAAGTTCAGGAATATATGATTTTTCAATAAAAACCAGTAACTTCGTTTATTCATATCACATTTCGTCATCTAATGCGATTAAAAAAGAAAACTATATTCAAGATTCTAGGTGGTCTATTCCTGAGCATTCTCCTTATCCTTGGTGGAGCTACGTTTCTACTCAATACTCCCAGTATGCAACAGCGTCTGCTGGCTGAAGCCACTCATCTCCTTTCGGAGCGGTTGGGTACGGAAGTCAAGGCCGATAGTATAAGTGTGAATTTCTTCTCCCAAAGATTATCGCTCTATGGGCTAAATGTCAAAGACCAGAAAGGCCAGGACATGTTGCAAATGAAGGAATTAGCCATCGCCATGAACTTGAAAAGTCTATGGAATAATTCGGTCGTAGTGGAGGATGTGGAAACCGATGGAATAAAAGCCATATTGCGGAAGGATTCCTTAGATGCAGTAGCCAACTACCAGTTTATCATCGACAGTCTCCGTTCCAATCCCCATAAAGTAGCGCCGAAGGATTCTAAGTCTAAAAAAATCCATCTGGACATTCAATACCTGAGCCTCAAGAACCTGCATATCAGCTACGCCAGGGATGAAAGGCTTTTAACGGGTTCTTTCAAGGAACTACTCGTCGACTTGAAAAAAAGAAAAGAACAAATCAGCATAGAAGGCCTCCGGTATCAAACCGACTATCACCGTCCCCGTAAAAACACAGGCAGACCCCATCGAGGTTTCTTCGACCCTGGACACTATGATATCGTGGGAGATATGAAATGGACTGTGCACACTTGGTCTGATGACAGCATAAAAACCTCCCTGGACCAATGCCATCTGAACGATTCCATTTCCGGTATTGACCTTCAGGATTTACACTTTGATTTAGCGATAGGCAAGAAAACAGCTAAAGTAAGTAATTTGGTAGTCCGACAAAAAAACACAGAACTGACCACCCGAAGTGCCCTTATCCAGTTGCCCAGCAAGAAGGAAGGTCGTAAGCTTTCCTATACCACCGACACCATCCATGGTCACGTCATACTTCAAGATATCTCTCGTGCATTCGCCCCTGCCCTGAGCCAATTCAAACTTCCTCTCAAGCTAAGAGCGCTGATGTATGGTGAGGCTGATTCTATCTCTTTCCCCTATGCTCGTGTCAGTACAGAAGACAATCGTCTGCAGATTTCCAGTACTGGACAACTTAGGCATCTGAAAGGGAAGCATAAGTTGATTATGAACTTCAACGTCAGCCGAATGCTGGCCCGAAAAGGAGTGGCAGAAAAAGTCATCAACCAGTTCAAGAGCAAGAAATTAATGATGAAGCAAGTGAACCGGCTCGGTGACATCAGCTATACGGGGTCTTTCGACATCGTGTGGAGACATGAAGAATTCCGAGGACATTTGAATACGGCTGTCGGTCCTTTGGATTTTTCCTTTGCTCTGGATGGCAACAGCAAATATCTGAGTGGAAACGCAAGTTTCAAGGAACTGAACCTGGGACAAGCGCTGGATGTAGAGAAACTAGGAACCGTGAATGGAAAAGGATATTTCAAGATTGACATCTCAAAAGTACGCACAGCTAAAATGAGAAAGAACAAGGGAGGTAAACTCCCTATTGGTACTGTCAATGCCACTATTGACGACTGCAGTTATGGGGGGATTCACCTTCATAACCTCAAAGCCAATATCGACAGTGATGGTGCAGAAGCTATAGGTGAGGTAAAGCAACAAGGCCGGCTCTTGGAATTCCACAGTAAATTTGCATTCACAGATACTGACAAACTGAACCAACTGGTTATTATCAAGCCAGGTATAAAATTCACCAAAAAAGGCACAGCCCAGAAAGAGGGGAAAAAGAAAAAGGAAAGGAAGAAGAAAGAAAAAAAGGAATAGGATTTCAATATCTCATCCAATAGATCCTTTCATCTAGTTCCATTTTCTCTATAGCATAACGTAAAGCTGTTCGTGGCATTTCATGTGCATGCTCCTGAAGGAAAGCACGTAATTCATCCATATTACATCTTTTGCCCATTTCACGAAGTAGCCATCCCACTGCCTTATGCATGAGGTCATGAGCATGATGTAGATGATATTCCGCATATCTTTTGGTATAGGATGTATCTCCACTCATCAAGGGAGCCATGGTAGATACCATGGAAATACGCTGTTCCCAAAGATTCTCACTCTTTGCCAACCCATCCATCACTTTCAGCTTTTCCTCAGGAGGACAAGAAGAATGAACCAACCATTGACCCAGGATTTTATAGCAACTCATATCCACCAAATCCCAATTGTTGGCTTTCTTTGCATGACGAAGATAAAATTTTACAAGATGCTCACGTTCACCTTCTGAAGTACCTTTACGATTATATTTGTCCACCAAGATAAGAAAACCACACAATCGAGCCTCATGCCAGGGAGAATTTATCAGTTTCTGAACCTCCGCAAGGGGAAGATTACGAGCCTCACGCACAAACAAACGCGTCTCGGGGACCTTTAATCCCAGGAACCTGTCACCTTCTCCATATTCTCCTTTGCCAGTCTTGAAGAATCCCATCAACACTTTCCGTTGTTCTTCGTTTTCTAGCATCTTCATGCCCTCAAGCACTTCGTTGGCTGTCTCCATCATCATCGTTGTATTATTTTCAGACATAAAGTTACAATATTTTTTATTATAAAATGCGCTTTTTATCGTATTTACAGTTTTTTTTCTAAATTTGTCCTCAAAGATACATTCCTTCGACGAATAATACGTGTGAAAATGAAATCATTAAGAAAATGAAAAAGTTCATCACTATCCTTATCTCATTACTGTTTTGGGAAGGCACATTTACTCAAATCGTAGCTAAAAAATCCGACTTAATTCCGTATGATCTACTTTGTGAGAATTTGAAAAGGCCTTTAGGAATAGATTCTACCACTCCTCATTTCAGTTGGAAAAATGAATCTACGAAAACAGGAACTTCTCAGTCTGCCTATGAAATACAAGTTGCTAGTGACAGTCTAGAATTGACAAAAGGACATGCAGATCTTTGGGCAACCGGGAAAACCCTCTCTGCTAATCAGGTGATGATAGCCTATAAAGGAAAGCCTCTGCAGGAACGCCAACTATGCTACTGGCGTGTACGCACATGGGATAAGAAGAACCGATGCTCTGAATGGAGTGATATTGAACCGTTTGCAATCGGCATCCTCCATGGCATGAAAGGTGAGTATATAGGCATGGATGAACAATATGGTGACATCACTACTCCCGTTTTTAAGAAAGATATAGTCCTTTCCAACCATCCAGAAAAGGTTTTTGCACATGTCAACTCATTAGGTTACCACAACCTGCTAGTTAATGGAAAGAAAGTGGGAAATATCCCCTTGCAGCCTGCCATTTCTCAGCTGGACAGACATTCACTGATTGTAACCTATGACATCACCCATTATCTAAAAGAAGGAGAAAACACCATATCAGTAGAAACAGGACGTGGATGGTATAGAACTACCACATTTGGAGCACAATACGAAGGGCCACTGGTGAAAGTTGAAATTAACCAACTGACCCAAGGAACCTGGAAAAACATCGCATCAACCGATGGTTCATGGCTTGCTGCATCCAGCCCTTATACTTATACCGGAAACTGGAGACCACTCCGTTTTGGAGGTGAAAAGTACGATGCTGGTTTCACTTGCTCCTGGCACCCTGCCAAGGTGGTAGAAGTGAAGGACATGAAGGCCACCCCACAACTCTTTGAGGGAAATCGGTATGGGGAAGAACTCCGGTATCAAGCGATTATCGAGAAGACCGACAGCTCTATCGTCCTAGATTTCGGACGGAATGTGACGGGACAACTTACCATCGATTTTGCCGGGTTGAAAAAGGGACAAGAAGTAAAGATTGATTATACCGACTATATTCCAAGGGGTGAGAGTTTCAAACCGCAAGAAAAAGAAGACCCGGGAGACATTTATATTGCCTGCGGAAAAGAGAAGGAAAACTTTTCCAACAAGTTCCACACTCATACCTTCAGATACGTAAAAGTTACCACCCCATCGGTTACAAATGCCAAGGCACTGCCTATCACAGGACTGGATACCGAAGAGGCTTCTACATTCTCCTGCTCCGATGAACGTTTAAATAAAGTTCATGACTTGATTCACTACACCATGCAGTGCCTTACATTCTCCGGATACATGGTAGACTGTCCACACCTGGAGCGAATGGGATATGGAGGAGATGGGAACTCGTCTACCATGACACTTCAAACCATGTATAACGTGGCTCCTACCTACATGAACTGGATTACGGCATGGAGCGACGTGATGGATGAAGAAGGTTCTATCCCTCATGTGGCACCAGCAGGAGAAGGAGGTGGAGGGCCGTATTGGTGTGGCTTTATCATCAAGGCCCCCTGGAGAACCTACCTCAACTATGCAGACATCCGTCCGCTAGAGCGTTTCTACCAAAATATGAAGCTCTGGCTCAGCTATGTGGAAAAATACTCTGTGAACAATCTTCTGCAACCCTGGCCTAATACTAAAAACCGATTCTGGTTCTTAGGCGACTGGCTGGCTCCGAAGGGTGTAGACATTGAAGGTGAATCAGTAATGCTCAGCAACAATTGTTTTATCAGCGATTGTCTGAAGGACATGGTCAGTATTGCCACAATTCTGAACCACAAAGAAGATGCCCTTGCTTTTGAACAAAAGCGGAATGCCATGAACAAGAGCATACACCAGACCTACTACCATCCTGAGAGTCACACCTATGGCAATGGAACACCACTAGACATGTCCTATGCCATGCTAGCCGGTGTAGTGCCCGATGACCTCTACAAAACAGTTGCAGACAAACTGGTAAGCGACTCTTATGGGAAATATAATACTCACATTGCTACAGGACTCTTTGGAATACCAGTCTTTACTGAATGGACCGTTGAGAACAAGAAAACCGATCTGATGGCTGAAATCTTGAGGCAACCAGACTACCCTGGTTATCTGTATATGATAGCCAATGATGCTACTGCCACATGGGAATCCTGGGATGGAGAACGCAGTAGGGTACACAACTGCTATAATGGAATAGGAACATGGTTCTACCAAGCTTTGGCTGGAATAAAGCCCGACCCACTCTCACCTGGATACCAGCACTTCTTCATTGAACCCCAACAAACCAAAGAACTGGATTGGGTAAAGGCATCAAAACCCACACCTTATGGGGATATTAAAGTGGAAGTAAGATACAGCAAGGGAAATGCCGAAATGGACATCATGGTACCAGTAGGCACCACTGCCACAGTCTGCATTCCTGCAAAAGCAGAAAACACAACCATCTACGACTGGAAAAAGAAAGCCAGTTCAGTGGCAGGGAATACCTATAAAGGCTACTCCAATGGTTGCAAAATCTATGAAGTAGGCAGTGGACATCATCATTTTTCCACCGTACCAGTAAAACTTAATCGTTGACCAGATCCTTATACAGATATCTCTTGATGGATTTCTTAGGTGTTTTCTCGAATTCAGAATCATGAATGCGGATTTCACTGATGGTACAGAATGAGGGCAACTGGCTGTTCAATACCAGCCGGTTTTCCTCCATCACATTCTTCAGATCGGATTCATTGAGACCCAATGACCTAGCTTCTTCAAAATCGGGGTTTACCAGAGCTATCAGCTTTTCCCCTTTTTGGAGGACAAGACTCTCATTAACCATCACCAAGGAATTGAGTTTGTCTTCTATTTCCTCTGGATAGATGTTCTGACCATTGGAACCCAGGAGCATGTTCTTGATGCGCCCCAAGATAAACAAATGCCCATCCTCACTCATGGTACCTAAGTCGCCCGTATGGAACCAACCCTCAGCATCGATGACCTCTTGAGTGGCCTGTTCATTCTTATAATAGCCCTTCATGACATTCAATCCACGAGTGATGATTTCTCCGGCTCCTGTTAGAGGATTAGGATTCAAAATTTTCAGTTCCATGTGCTTAGCCACCGTTCCGCATGAACCAGGAACAAAATCCTGATAATCTGAATAGGAAATCATAGGCCCCGTCTCCGTGGTGCCATAACCTACCGCAACAGGGAAATTTATACTAGTGAAGAAGCCCTCTATCTCCTTACTGAAACTGGCTCCTCCAATCATAATCTCGTAGCAATTTCCACCCATCACCTCCATCACCTTCTGATGGATACGCTCCTTCAGTTTTTTGCTGATGCCAGGCATCTTCATCAGCATACGGACATGAGCAGAATTGGTCAACGGGAAAATCTGCTTCCGGACTATTTTCTCTATAATCAGTGGAACTGATACAATGATATTCGGATGAATCTCCGTAAAAGCTTGCTGGATGACCGTAGGACTGGGCAGACGGGTCAAGAAATACAGATGATTTCCAAGACAGAACTGCATGAGGAATTCACAGCTTAACCCATACATGTGTGCCATGGGAAGAATAGCCAGCACATCCCTTCCATTCTTGAGCTTGCTTCCTATAGCCTCCATGAGGTAATCCATGTTGCTCCAAAGCACCCGGTAAGGCAGCATTACCCCCTTAGAGAAACCCGTTGTCCCACTGGTATAGTTGATTATGCACAGTTCCTCCATCTCATCCTCATAGTAGTGCACATGCTCCGGACGGAAATACTTCCGGTATTTCTCACCGAACATCTCATTCAGATGCTCACGAGCATAAGTCAACCGTTCCACACGACTCTCAATGAGGGAATAGTCTGGCAGATAGAAGATGCCTTCCAAGGCAGGCATTTTCTTCGGATCTAAGGTAGGAGCAACCACATCACCCAGGAAAAGCAATTTAGCATCGGAATGGTTTACGATATTATAAACCTGCTCCGGTTTAAATTCATTCTGAATGGGAACAATCACTGCCCCGTAAGTAACCGTAGCCAGAAAAACACAAGCCCAGGAAGAACTGTTTCGTCCGCAGATGGCAATCTTATCGCCAGGAACCACCCCTGCATTTTCAAACATGATTTGAAGTTTCTCTATCTTTCTAGCCACATCCTTGTATTGGAGCGTAGCACCTTTATAATCGGTCATCGCTGGTCTGTCCCAGTTCTCCTTGACAGACTTTTCGATAAGTAAATTGAAACTATTTGGGTTTGTCATTGCACTCTCTTGGAAATTTTGTGCAAAAATAATCTCTAGTAGGCTTTCTAACCAAAGAAAAGAAGGAAGAAATGCTGAAACTGCCCAACTTTTAAGGTTTTTACACAAAAAACTCCCTTTTTTTGTTGCATCGAAATCAAAATATTAATTTTGCATCACTTTAATGGAACTGATTCTAAAACATTCATGAAGATAAAGAAAGCATTTGTCATCGTCCTTCCATGCATCGTTCTGGTGGCTCTAGGAGCCTGGATGTACAGCCGATGGGATATCTGGTTCAATAATCCTCCTGAACCTGAATATACGGCCTCATCTCTACCCACCAGAGTCTTACTGACCTTCGGTAATGAGGATGGAATGACCCGAAATATTAGTTGGCAGTGCGATTCCACGCTGCACGATTCCAAGGTGGAGCTTCTGGATGAGACAAACAGCACCCTTACCGAGATAAAAGCAACAGGAGAAGTGTTTAAATCCTTGGGGGGACAAAGAGCATATTATGTGGCCAAATTGAGAAACCTCCTTGCAGGACATCACTATAAATACCGGGTGAATACGAATGGAAAAAACTCTCAATGGTATAATTTCCAACTGCAAGAATCAAAAGACCTGGATGCCTCCTTTATTTATGTAGGAGATGTACAAGACAGCATATCCGGCCTCTCCACCACTCTTTTGGAACAAGTATTTGCCAAGAACCCGGAAACCGAATTTCTGGTGTGCGGAGGAGACTTAATCGAACGTCCGATGGATAAATACTGGGAAGAAGCATTTTCTTTGTTCCAAAACATCGGTCAGACATACCCCGTACTAACCATCACGGGAAATCATGACTATTTCAAGGGGGTAATCCAGAAACTAGACCATCGTTTCTCCCTGGTGCACTCTTATTTCCTGGATTCCAGCATCGGTGACAACCAAGTCTTCACGGTAAAATACAAGGACATGCAACTGTTTGCCATAGACAGCAACAGAGAATTCTTCTACCTCTTCACCCAAAAGAAATGGTTGGAAGAACAACTGCAGAAGAGTACGGCAAAATGGAAAATCCTGCTTACCCACCATCCACTCTACTCCATCCGGGGAAACAGCAACAATGTAATACAAAAATGGATATTCAATCCTCTAGTAGAGAAATATGGAGTGGATTTAGTCCTTCAAGGACACGAGCATGCCTATGCCCGGATGACCCAGCATCAGGATACCGGAAAACCAGCTATCCCCATCTACACCGTGAGCCACTTCTCACCGAAGAATTACCTGATTCATTTTGATGAGAAATTCGACAAGTTCGGTTCTGGAAGCCGGTACTATCAAAAGATAGAAAGTAAGAACGATACCTTGCTCATTACTGCCTACGATGCCCTCTCCCATGCCCTGTATGATTCCTTGAGAATAGTGAAGAAGGGAGAAGAGAAAATAGTAGAAGACTGTGGAAAAGACATTCCGGAAATCATAGAATTCACCCCTGGAAAACGGAAGAAGGAAATCCAGTTCGCAGAACGTATTGAAGCATACAAGAAAAGAAAACATATCAAATAATGGCACTGATCAATTTAAGAAAATCTATTATATCCAGCCCCCTGGCATTTGTTTGCAACCTGATACTGATTTACGTGGTTTATGCTATCTGCAGAGTAGCTTACCTTGTGGAAAACTGGAGTGCACTTTCCGAAGGATTCGATGCTTTATCCTGGACAGAAGTGGTGAAGGGTTCCCTGCTCTTCGACACCTCTGCCATTCTTTACACCAATGCCATCTATGCCGTGCTGATGCTTATTCCTTTACATTATAAGGAAACCGATGTGTGGCAAAACATAGCCAAGTGGGTATACGTTATCGTCAACTCTCTCTGCATCATCATGAACCTGGCTGATGCCGTCTATTTCCAGTACACCGGAAGACGTACCACATCGTCCGTTTTCGATGAGTTTACTCATGAGAACAACCTGGGTAGCGTGTTCGGTGTGGAACTGGTTCAGCACTGGTACCTGGTCTTACTGGGTGTCTTGTTGATTGCAGGACTCATCTTCCTCTATGTCAAACCGAAAGGTCAACTGAAATTCTGGGATAAGAAAGATTACCTGTCTTACTATGTGGTTCATCTGCTCTGCTTTGGTCTCTACATTCCTATCACAGTCTGTGGAATGCGTGGAGGTGCCACCACTGCCGTTCGTCCCATCACCATCAGTAATGCCAACCAGTACGTGAACAAACCCGTGGAGGCTGCCTTGGTGCTGAACACTCCATTCTCTATGATAAGAACCATCAACAAGAATGTATTTTCCGACCCGAAGTACTTCACTCGGGAAGAACTGGATGCCCTCTACAGCCCTGTCCATACCCCAGCCGACAGCCTGGTAACCCGGAAAAAGAATGTGGTGGTACTTATTCTGGAAAGTTTCGGACGGGAGTATATCGGAGCATATAATAAGACTCTGGACAATGGGAAATATAAAGGTTACACCCCGTTTGTGGATTCCCTGATGCAACATTCAGCTACCTTTGAATACACCTTCTGCAACGGACGAAAAAGTGTGGATGGTATGCCTTCCATCCTGTCCAGTATCCCCCGTTTCATTGAACCTTTCATCCTTACTCCTGCTTCCATGAATGCCGTGAGTGGAATAGCTGGAGAACTCAAAAAGTTCGGATATTATTCTGCATTCTTCCACGGGGCAGAAAACGGTTCCATGGGGTTTGAGGCATTTGCCAAGACATCGGGGTACGACGACTACTTCGGACGTACGGAATATGATGAGGACAAACGTTTCAACGGAGAAAAGGATTACGACGGAATGTGGGCCATCTGGGACGAAGAGTTCCTTCAGTTCTATGCCTTGAAGATGAGCGAAATGAAACAGCCTTTCATGACTTCAGTCTTCACTGCCAGCTCTCATCATCCGTATGTAGTGCCCGACAAGTACAAAAACATCTACGTGGATGAACCTGGTGACGACAATATCATGCACAAGTGCATCCGATATACAGATCATGCTCTGGAACGGTTCTTCCAGACTGCCAAAGAACAACCCTGGTATGAGAATACCATCTTTGTGCTGACATCCGACCATACGAATCTCTCTTCCTATCCGGAATACCAGACGGAACTGGGACTGGTATGCTCTCCTATCATCTTCTTTGACCCTTCACAGGAAATGACACCGGGAGTCTACCCTTCTATTGCTCAGCACATCGACATCATGCCTACCCTCCTGAACTACCTAGGGTACGATAAGCCTTACGTGGCATTTGGTGTAGACCTTTTCAACACACCAAGTGAAGACACCTGGCTAGTGGGAAACAATAATGGCATGTATTTCTATGCGAAAGGCGACTATGTCATCTTCTTTTCAGAGGATAGTGTCCTGAAAGGCATCTATAATTTCAAGAAAGACTGGTTCCTGAAGAACAATCTGCTGGGAACCACTGGAGAAGTGGAGAAGACGTTGGAAACGGAGTTGAAAGCCCTGATTCAGTCGTACATGGAACGTATGGTAGAAGACAGGTTGGTGGTGAAATAAGCTTATCCTTCCATCAGTCTATCCAGTTCCTCCACGGCTTGCTTCAATTCCTCTCCGAAGGTTTTATGCCGACGGAGGTAGTCTGGGTTCCCTCCTGAGAGATGCGCATAGAGTTCCTTATCCATCTGATCTAGATACTCCCCGATAGCTACTTCTATGTCGTCCTTCTGCCAGTCCATGGTGGAGTACTGATACACCCGTTGTTTCTGATGGAAAAAGCAATAGGCAGATTCAATGCTGTCTTTCGTAATCATGACTGTGGGGTGTTAACTTCATCGAAACCTTCAGGACGGAACTGCTTCTGCTCTTCACTGTACACATAGCCAAAAGGCAGGAGATATGCCTTTACCTCCTCGGGAAGCGTGTTAAAGTTGTAACACAAGGATTCCAAGGAGTCAAATTCCTCATCACGCAGCAGCATATTGATGCTGGAAACCAATATAGCAGGGTCTTTAGGAAGGTATTCCATTTCGCAGTTTCATTTAATTCAGGTGCAAAAGTACTACTTTTCCAGAAGATTACCCTCATACCTGGTTATTATTTCCCAAATAATGTATCTTTGTAGCGTAACATGTTACGTTACGATAAAAGATATGAAACAGTTTATAGTCGACGTATTTTCAGATCAGCCTTTCCACGGAAATCCGGCTGCCGTGTGCATCTTGCAAGAATGGATTCCCGATGAACTCATGATGAGCATTGCACGGGAAAACAACCTGAGTGAAACTGCTTTTGCCGTGAAAGAAGGAGAGTCTTATCACCTCAGATGGTTCACCCCTACCCAGGAAATCGATGGATGCGGACATGCCACCATCGGTACAGGTTTCGTCATTCTGAATGAATATGAAAAAACGGATGAGGTTACCTTCCACACCCTGGCAGGAGAGCTGAAAGTGGCCCGAAAAGGAGAGATTTATGAGTTGAGCTTCCCCACTTATGCCCTGCAGGAAGTTCCCGTGACCGATGAGATGGAGTCCGTCATAGGAGCCAGACCCACAAAAGCGTTCATGGGACGAGACCTGCTCTGCGTGCTGGAAGATGAGCAGGTGGTACGGACGATGAACCCCGATGATAAAGAACTGCTGAAACTGCCCGGTTCACTGCTTCATGTCACGGCTCCAGGGAAGGAATACGACTGCATCTCTCGTTCTTTTGCTCCGAAAGTGGGTATTCATGAAGACCCCGTCTGCGGAAGTGGGCACTGCCACATTGTTCCTTATTGGGCTGAAGCACTGGACAAAGCAGAGATTAAAGCCTACCAAGCCTCTGCCAGAGGAGGAGAACTGTATTGTAAGCAACTGGAAGGAAGGACGCTGGTAGGTGGAAAAGCTAGAATGTTCTCTAAGGCAGAACTACTTCTCTAACCCCTTTAGGAAAAATCTATACAAAAATAGGAAAGGAGCCCATCCCTGTGAGAGGCTCCTTAGTGAAACAAAATTATTTTCCTAACTGGAGAGAAATTTTTCTCCTTAAGGGGAGAAAATTTTTTCCCTTCGGAGGAATTTAAAGAGGCTTTAAATAAGTAAGTGAAAAATCTTTACACATTTTCCCTAAATTCTTTAGGAGACACCCCCAGATTTGTCTTTACGTATTTGGTAAAGTTGGGGTAATTCGGGAAATTCATGTAGTCGCTTATCTCACCCAGGGTCATCTCCGGGTCACGCAGGAGCCTCTGAAGTTCCTGCACGCAGTACCCCGTAATCCAGTCGGATGCCGTCTTTCCGCTCACCTTCTTGCTCAGTTCCGAGAGATATTTAGGAGTGACGAAAAGTCGGTCGCTATAGTACGTGATTTTCCGTTCACGATAAGCATGCTGACTGAGCAGACTCATGAAACGATGGAAGATGTCCGATGTATTGTTCGTGAGATGCTGTTCCTCACAAAGCACGGGATAATACACATTCCACAAATCGAAGAAGAAAGATTCCAGCAAAGCCCCCATCACATCCTTCTGAAACACGTGGGAGGTTTGGTTCAATCGGTAACGGAACTCCTGGAAATCATGCTCCAGCAAGGAGAACATCTCCTCGTTGAGGGAATAAACCGGATTCTTCTTGATGAACACAAAAGCCTTGGTAGCCCAGACCTTCTCTGGATTATATGCTATGAGAAACGGACTGCTCACACAAAGAAAATCCGCATCAAAATCATCGGAATAATGACAATCCTTCACGGAGGAACCCAACTGCCAAATCACGAAATCTCCCTTCTTGATGAAGAACCGTTCCCCGTTCAGCTGAAAATCGGCCGTGCCTTCGTGACACAAGATATGCAAATGATAACGTCCAAAGAAATGATCCGGAGTCTCGTTCTGTTTTGTATTCAATAAAAGAACATCTTCTCTATTAAAAGAATTGTCATTTTTCATAGCAATACTCATTTTTTACCACTTTCAGCAGAAAATCCATCTTTTGAAGCCATTTTGATAAGCAGAACTGCCCAAAGTGCCCTTACCTTTGCATGCAAATTTACTAATTTCTTAAAAACTAAAAAGATGAAACAATTATTATTTGCATTTTTTATCATTGCAGCAGTAGGAGGTATTATGACAAGTTGCCAGAACAAGGACGATAACACCCTGGCACTGGAAAAAAGAATCACAGAACTGGAAGACCGTGCAGCTATCAAGAACCTGGTTGACACATTCGCTACTCTTTCCGACACTAAGGAAGCAGAACTCCAGTCTACCCTCTTTACTGAAGATGGCACCGTGAAGACCTATTCCGACGGTCAGCTGGCTGCCGACCTGAAAGGCCGTAAGCAGATTGCAGAAGTTTTCGGAAACTTCCTGAACACCCTGCAGACCGTATATCACCAGAGCGGACAGCTCACCGTAACCATCGATGGAAATAAGGCTACCGGTGTGAACTACTGCCAGGTTACCATGATAGGTGAGTTCAATGGCACCAAGACCATCACCATGCAAGGCGTTCGTTACAATGACGAATATGAGAAAATTAATGGTCGTTGGTACATCAAGAACCGTGTATCCAACTTCATGTGGAGAGACGTTCGTCCAATACAATAAATCGAAAAACCAGTAGACATGGAGCAGAAGAATGTTTTCGAACGCCTCAGAGGCGGTGAACCAGTGAGTATGTTTGAACCCGCATACATGGATGCCATCAATGAAATGAACCGCACCCGTATGGCTATTTTCGACATCAACAATATGCGTCCGGATATGGTAGAAATCCATAAGGCTTTCGACAAACTCTTCCTTAAGCCTATGGATGAAACCACCCACATCACCACCCCTTGTCAGATAGATTTCGCGAATCAGGTAACCCTGGGAAAGAATGTGTTCATCAACCACTCCTTGTGTCTGATGTCTGCAGGTGGAATCATCATCGATGATGGAACCCAGATAGGCCCTCAGTGCACCATGGTTACCACCAATCACGACTTCCACGACCACAACACGCTGGTTTGTCGTCCAGTGCACCTCTGCAAGAACGTGTGGATTGGAGCCAGAGTTACCATCATGCCCGGAGTCACCATCGGAGAGAACTCCGTGATAGCAGGAGGTGCAGTGGTGACTAGGGACATTCCTGCAAACTCCGTAGCTGCTGGTATTCCAGCCAAAGTAGTTAAAACCATAGAATAAAACCCACACGAATAAATAGTTTCTTTTTTCATCAAAACCTTGGCTCTTATACAGCAAGTTTGAAATAAAATCACTAAATTTGCGGGAATAAGAACCAAGGCAAGAAAGAAACCAGATGATTCGGAAGTCCACAATACAGGACATAGACTCCATTCTGAACCTTCTAGAGGAAGGAAGAAAGAAAATGACGGCAGAGGGCAACCTGCACCAATGGAAGGTGGGCTACCCTCCCCGTGAACAAATTCTGAAGGATGTAGAGAAAGGAGTGAGCTACCTGATGGTCAGGGACGGGGAACCGATAGCCACTTTTGTACTGGCAGAGGGACCAGACCCCACCTACCTTTCCATCTATGAAGGCCACTGGCTGAACAATGAGCCTTATGCCGTAATCCACCGGATAGCCTCAGCACCGGGAGTGCACGGCATCATGAAAGAAGTCCTCGACTTTGCCTTCACCCAAACTGGTACCCTTCGCATTGATACGCATAAAGACAACCATACCATGCAGAAACTGCTGAACAGGTATGGTTTTACTTATTGTGGTATCATCTATCTGGAGAATGGCGATTCCAGACTTGCCTTTCAGAAAACATTAAGAAATGAATCTCACACCCATTAAACTCCAAAATAACGAAATAGCCCTCAAGATAGTAGATTATCTGAACTACACCCCTTGTGCCATCACCCCTGAAATTATGCAAGATGTGAACCCTTCAGGATTGGAACCCGAACGGATTTATCAAGCTTTATTCAGTGGGCTACTGGGACTTAATCCCAGCAATGAACACGACCGACTTTTGGAAGAAACTTACATCTGGAAAGGGGTGCATGAACTGAACCCCAATGAATTTATCAACGACCCCTATTTTCAATACATCCAAATCCCCTCTGCCAGTGAGAAAAGCTGGCATTTCCAGCTAGACATCTACCAGCCCTACGAAGCATTTATCTGCGACGATTTAGTGATAGAACCCGATGGGGTGGAGATTCCGCAGATAGGATTTTTCTCGCAGAGCTTCCGCTATCCTGCTGTTTATGAGAAGGGACAGGAATGGATGGCTATCAAACCCAGTGAAATACGTTCCATGAGAAAACCCGTGAACTGTGTAAGTGGGAACGTCATTACCTTCGGTCTGGGACTGGGGTATTACACCTTCATGGTTTCTCAGAAAAAAGAAGTAGAACACATCACCGTGGTGGAACGAGACCCTTCCATCATCCACTTGTTTCAAGATTATATTCTTCCGCAGTTCCCCCACAAGGAGAAAGTCAGCATCATTCAATCGGATGCCTTTGAATACATGAAGAAACAAATGCCGAAGGAAAAATACGATTATGCCTTTGTGGATTTATGGCACGATTCCAGTGATGGACTCCCCCTCTACCTCAAGGCTAGAAAACTGGCAGAAGATATTCCTCAGACCCACTTCTTGTACTGGGTGGAAAACACCCTCCGTTCAGCTGAAAACTGGAATCAGTAAATCAGCCTTTCAGTGCCTTCAGGGCATCCAGAGCCACCTCTGCTTTATCAGAAGGAACGAAGATATGGTCGTGATAAAAGGCAGCCACCACATTGGCACTAATCCCCTTTTCTGCCAGTGCAGTGGATAATAAAGCTGTGAGCCCCACGGCATACAGACTGGTATGAAGAGATATGGTAATCCGTTTAAACATAGAATCATAGGAAATGCAATTCCTATCTGCCACCTCCCTTGTGACGATTAGAGATACCCCCTCCTTTTCTTGAAAAGTGGAAATGGGATTCAAACGAAGCAATGCCTCAGCAGAAAGATGAGAAAAGGTGCAAAACACATACTCATCCCCGTCTAATACTGGGTTCATATTTACCAGTATATCCTTTAAATCAAGTGCACCAGCCATGGACGTTTATTTACGTTTATGAGAGATAAATAAAGGTTGACCTACACCGTAAGCCAACCCTTATTTTATTCTTCACTATAAATTAGAAGTTGTCTGCGTGAATCTCGAAGTAAGACTGAGGATGATCACAAACTGGACATACCTGAGGAGCCTTAGTTCCTACGATAATATGACCACAGTTGCGGCATTCCCATACCTTCACTTCACTTTTCTTAAATACTTCCTGTGCCTCTACATTATGAAGCAATGCACGATAACGCTCCTCATGGCGCTTCTCAATAGCTGCTACTGCACGGAACTTTCTAGCCAATGCCTTGAAACCTTCCTCCTCGGCAGTCTTAGCGAAACCTTCATACATGTCGGTCCACTCAAAATTCTCACCATCAGCAGCTGCTGCCAGATTCTGTGCAGTATCACCAATGCCTTCTAATTCCTTGAACCACATTTTAGCATGCTCTTTCTCGTTGTCTGCAGTCTTAAGGAAAAGTTCTGCTATCTGCTCAAAGCCTTCCTTCTTAGCTTTTGAAGCGAAGTAAGTGTATTTGTTACGTGCCTGACTCTCACCAGCAAATGCTGCTTCAAGATTCTTTTCTGTTTGGGTACCTGAATACTTATTAGCCATAATAGTTAGTTAATTAGTTATTTTACGTAAAATTTGTTTTGGGCAAAGATAAAATAAAATATAGAAACAAGGCGTAAAATAACAACTTTTTTTCTAAAAAATACAGCAAAGGAACATGCACCACAATTTCCACAAAAAGGCTGGAATTATTCCATATAGCATTTTCTTTATTCCATAATAATTAGTAAATTTGCAGTAATTTCAGCAGAACAGCTGGAATATCATTCGAATAACTCATACTTTACATCATGAACATAGGAGACAAGATTCCTGAAGTACTGGGAATAGACCAAAACGGGAAAGAAATTAAGGCAAGCGACTATAAAGGTCGTAAGATAGTACTTTACAGCTATCCGAAAGCTAATACCAGCGGATGCACCTCAGAGGCATGTTCTTTACAGTCGCACATCGCAGAACTGGAAGCTGCAGGCTATGCCATTATCGGAGTAAGCAGAGACAAGCAAGAAAGTCAGAAGAACTTTGCAGAGAAATATAGTCTGAATTTTCCTCTGATAGCAGATACAGAAACCACCCTGCTTCAGCAGTTGGGTGCATGGGGTGAAAAGAACATGTATGGGAGAAAGACCATGGGTATTCTTCGCACCACCTATCTGGTGAATGAAGAAGGCATCATAGAAAAGATCTTCACCCCTAAGCAGATAAAGACGAAGATCCATGCCGAGCAGATTCTGGATTATATTAAAGAAAAATAACACCGATGGAAGAATTTAGAAGCATGCGTCGAATCAGACAGCAGCTTACCCAAGAGGAGGCTGAAGCGGTGTTAAGACGCTGTACCAATGGTGTACTGGCAGTTCACGGAGACAACGACTACCCCTATGCCGTTCCTATCAGCTATATTTATTCCGATGGCAAAATATACATGCACAGTGCCCTGTCCGGACACAAGCTGGATGGAATAAAGCGAAACCCTAAAGTCTCTTTCTGCGTGGTGGATAAAGACCAGATTGTTCCGGAGGAATTTACCACGTATTTCCGTAGTGTCATTGTGTTTGGAAAGGCTCGTCTTATCACAGATTTGGAAGAAATGAGAGCACCTCATGATCTCCTTTGTAAGAAATACTGTCCTCATCAGACTCAAGAAGAAAAGGAGGCTGAATTCAATAAAGGAGCACACCACATGCTCTACATTGAGATTACCATTGAGCACATGACAGGGAAGCAAGCCCGGGAATTAATGCCCCCAATGCAAAAACCACACTAGACACCCAACGGAAGATTAGTAATCTTACACCCTGAAGATTAGTAATCTTACCCACCGAAGATTAGTAATCTTAGGGCCTGAAGATTAATAAAGTTAGTTAAACATCCGAATAGACATATGCAGATACTGTTGGCAAATGCAAAGATTATGTTCCAGAAGAGCGAGGTGAAGCCACTTACCGAGCCCAGGTTTCAGCAAACAGCTAATATTCTGGCTGCTGATATGGCTGGACTGTCTGTGGAAGAACTGAGCCAGGAACTAGACTGTAATCGGAAGTTGGCTGCTGAGAATTGGCACCGATACCAGAACTTTTTCAGTGCGGAGAAAATGCCAGCTTTATTGGCCTATAACGGACAAGCATATAAGCATCTGCGTGCAGCTTCACTGAGTCAGGAAGCCTTATCCTTCGGACAAGAACACCTCTGGATAACCTGCTTCCTGTATGGTCTACTTCGTCCTTTGGATGGAATAGTGCCCTATCGTATGGAACACTGTGTGAAGCTCCCTTCTACCCATTATGCTCCCATCAACCAGTATTGGAAGGATAAGCTGACAGATCTTCTCATCGACAGCGTCAAGGCCGATGATGGGATACTCATCCATTTGTCGACGGAGGAATATGAGCACCTGTTCGATTGGAAACGTGTGCGAAAAGAAGTTGCCGTCATCCAGCCCCTATTCTATGTGTGTAAAAACGGAGATTTAAAAATGCAAGCCGTTTGGGCAAAGACTTGCAGAGGAGCTATGGTTCGTTTCATTCTTCAGAACCAGCTCACAAATCCGGAAGAACTGAACGCTTTTAGTTATGAAGGATTTGAATATGCTCCTAGACTGGGAGAAACAGCTTACCCACATTTTGTCAAAGAAATCTAAAGTTACATGATACAACAAATAGAGTTTACCCTAACCCCCAAGAGCAGAGGATGCCACTTGATTACCAGAGAAATCTGGGAGCATCTGCCCAAGCCCCTCCCCCAAACAGGACTCTTGAACCTGTTTGTAAAACATACGTCCTGCGCCCTTTCCATCAATGAGAATGCAGATCCGGATGTGCGACTTGATATGGAAAATATCTTCAACCATTTAGTCCGGGAAAATGAGCCGTATTATGAGCATACCTTGGAAGGAGCTGACGACATGCCAGCCCATGCCAAAAGTTCCCTAGTGGGTGTCAGCCTGACAATTCCCATTACCGGAGGACATCTGAATTTAGGAACATGGCAAGGCATTTACCTCTGTGAATTTCGAAGGTATGGAGGACCTAGGAAAATAGTGGCAACCCTTTATGAGTAAATCAGTATTATTGGCACGCTTATCCGTAAATTGTATAAATAGTATTTCATTTTTTGGTGTTATTTTTGCATCGTGAAAGTTTATACATTTACATAATACTGTTTCTTATGAAGAAAATAGCAACCATTTTAATTTTATTTGTAATGCCAATGATAGTTTCAGCTCAAGCGCTTACAGAGCGCCAGTTACATCTTGCAACCCTTGCTAGTCTTGAAGCACAGGGTGACCTTGTACGTTTAGAACCAGCCATCCGTGAAGCACTGGATCACGGAGTAACCATCAATGAGATAAAAGAAGCTTTCTCTCACCTCTATGCATACGCTGGATTTCCTCGTTCCCTGAATGCTCTGGGAGTACTGCAGAGAGTTTTGAATGAGAAGAATCCCAACTGGAAAGAAGGTCAGAAATGGGAACGTCCATCTCTGTGGGATAATGCGGAAGAAGCACTGAAGGTGGGTACTGAAGTACAGACTCTGATGGCAGGTGCTGCATTCAACTATACCTTCTGTCCTCAAGATGACTATTATCTGAAATCACACCTGTTTGGCGACATTTTTGCCAGCCCTATCCTTTCTCATTCCGACCGTGAGCTGGTAACTGTGGCTGCCCTTTCATCCATTCCGGGAGTAGCACCCCAACTGGCAGCTCATAAGGCAGGAGCTGTAAGAATGGGCAACACCCAAGAACAGGTAGATGAATTATGCAAGTATCTAAGTGAAAAAGGATTATCTGTATGCGACAATGCATCGGAGGCTACTGCAGGTGCATGGGGACAGGGCAAACCTAACGACGGTTATGCTCAATATTTCATTGGAAATAGCTACTTGAATCCCATCAAACCTGTCAACCTGCAAGAAGGAGAGAACAGTGTATTACCTGTCAGCAATGTAACCTTCGAGCCTGGATGCCGCAACAACTGGCATATCCATCATGGAGCACATCAGATTCTGATCTGTGTCAGTGGTAAAGGATGGTATCAGGAATGGGGCAAACCTGCTATTGCCTTGAAACCAGGTGACATCGTTGACATTCCAGCAGAAGTAAAGCACTGGCACGGTGCACAAAAGGATTCCTGGTTCCAACATCTGACCAACCACGTAATCACTGGTGACAACGTATCCAATGAATGGTTGGAACCTGTGACCGATGAAGAATACAACAAACTTTAATCTACATAATGAATATAGTTGACTTAGCTCTGAAAATAGCCGTAGAGGCGCACACCGGTCAAGTAGACCGTGACCAAGAAGCCTACATCCTTCACCCACTAACCGTAGGATTAATGGGAAAGACTGACGAGGAAAGATGTGCCGGTTTCCTACACGATGTATTGGAAGACACAAGCTACACCGCCGAAGACCTGCTGGAAAAAGGAATTCCAGAAAGTGTAGTCAATGCCATCCAGCTCCTTACACACGACAAGAGTAGCGATTACTACACCTATGTTCAGAAGATCATCGATTCTCATAACCCTATCGCCTTGCACGTCAAATACTATGACCTGACGCATAATTATGCCCGAGGGAAGGCTTACCCAGATTTGCAAGAGAAACATGGAAAAGCCTTAAAGATGGTGAAGGAAGCCGTGGAAGAGATGGACAAAGTCTATCTATATGAACCCAAAGAAGGATATACCACCGCTATTTTCTCGGCTGGGTGCTTTTGGGGAGTGCAACATTATTTCGAGAGGATGAAAGGGGTACTTAACACCTATGTAGGCTACATTGGAGGCACAGAAGAAAACCCCACCTACGAACTGGTCCGTTCCCATCGCACCCATCACATAGAATCCATCTTGGTGGAATATAATCCAGCTGAGGTTTCTTACGAAGACTTATGCAAACTGTTCTTCGAGATTCATGACCCAGGACAAACCGATGGACAAGGGCCAGACAAGGGAGAACAGTACAGAAGTGCCATCTTCTATGAGAATAACGAGCAACTACAGACTGCAGAACGCCTTATCGCCATCCTTCGGGAAAAAGGTTATAAGGTCAACACGCTAATTAGACCTGCCAGCAAATTCTGGGTAGCCGAGAAATATCATCAGAATTACTATGACAATACAGGAGGTAATCCGTATTGCCACATTCGGAAGAAGAAATTTTAAGACGAATCAGCCAGGAGACAGGTGTCATTTGGTATATTCAGCATAATTTGCTACATTTGCGGCAAAATCTTAACAACTAAACGAAGAAATAATAGAAGACCCTAACTTTTAAGAGAATATAACGAAATAAACAATGGATGTAATAAGAAACAAAGTATTTGGAGGAGAACGTCCTCTATTCGAATCACATAATCTGGAACTGGATCACGTGAAAATCACATTCGGTGAGTCTGGCATCAAGGAATGTAGTAACATTGTATGCCGGAACTGCTATTTTGAAGGTAAATATCCTCTGTGGCACGTGAAAGGTTCAGAAATAGTCAACTGCTATTTTGCTCCCGGTTCCCGTTCTGCCATCTGGTATTCCGATGACATGAAGATGACCGATTGCGTGATTAACGGACCAAAGTTTTTCCGTGAAATGAAGAACTTGGAGCTGACCAATGTAACCATAAACGATGCAGACGAAACATTCTGGGGTATAGATGGACTAGTCCTGAAAAACGTAGTATTACACGAGGGAACCTATCCTTTCATGCACTGCCAGAACATTAAAATCTACGGATTGGAAAGCGACAGCAAATATGTATTCCAATACTGCAAGAATGTGGAAATACATAATGCCAAGATAGACACAAAAGATTCTTTCTGGGAGGTGGAAAACGTAACCATTTATGATTCTGAATTAAACGGAGAATACTTAGGTTGGCATTCCAAGAACCTGAAATTAGTGAACTGCCACATATCAGGAGAGCAGCCATTGTGCTACGCAGAAAACCTGATTCTGGAGAATTGCACATTCGACCCTGAATCAGACCGGGCATTTGAATACTCCACCGTACAAGCTGACGTAAAGGGCTTCATTAAGAGCGTGAAGAATCCTTCTTCCGGACTTATCGTAGCCGACGGTTATGGAGAAATTATCATCGATAAGAATATCAAAGCACCGGCAGACTGCAAGATAGTAACTAGAGGATAAATTAATCCACAATAAATGACTACAACTCAAATTTTACGGTCATCCATAATAGCTGGATTCTGCATCGGAATTGCAGGATTCGGCTATTTGGCTGAAAAGAGCATTATAGGTGCCGTTCTTTTCGCATTCGGTCTGCTAGCTGTGGTCCACTATGGACTGAAATTATATACGGGTACAGCCGGTTTCTTCAAAAAGGGGGAATTTGGACAACTTTTCATTATCCTAGGAGGTAATATTATCGGGTGTCTTTTGGTTGCTCTAATTGCCCGCTGTAGTCCTATGCCTTTGCAAGAAACAGCTCAGAACCTGCTGATTGGCCGATTGAACTCAGGGCCTTTAAACGGGGGTGTGCTGGCTATAGGCTGCGGATTTATCATGACTACTGCAGTCCAATTTGGTAGACAAGGAAAATTCCTCCCTCTACTCTTTGGTGTTCCCTTGTTCATAACCTGTGGATTTCCACACTGTATAGCAGATGCATTCTACTACCTATGCGTTCCTGTGAGTTTCCTGGCCGATAATGCATTAGAAGTCATCGTCTTTTACATCTCCATTGTCATCGGAAATTTTATAGGATGTAATCTTTACCGTGCCATTTGCAATCAAAACTAAACGAGAATGGAAGAACATATTTCAAGAGAAGAAGCAGTAGAACTGCTGAAAAAATATAATCAGGACCCGTTCCATCTACACCATGCCTATACTGTAGAAGGGGTGATGAGATGGTATGCAGAACAGCTAGGCTACGGAGAAGATGTAGACTTCTGGGGACTGGTTGGCCTGCTGCACGACATCGATTTTGAGAAGTATCCTGAACAACATTGCATCAAGGCACCAGAACTGCTGCGTGAAGCCGGAGTAGGTGAACAGATGATTCACGCTATATGCAGTCATGCTTATGGACTACATGTAGATGTCAAGCCTGAACACCAAATGGAAAAAGTGCTCTATGCCACCGATGAATTAACTGGCCTTATATGGGCCACAGCACTGATGCGCCCTTCTAAGAGCGTACAAGACATGGAACTGAAGTCGCTGAAGAAAAAATATAAGTCCAAAGGCTTTGCTGCCGGATGCTCCCGTGAAGTCATTGAAAAAGGAGCTAGCATGCTAGGATGGGAATTAGACGACTTGCTGCAAAAAACAATAGAAGCCATGCGCAGTTGTGAGGCAGTAGTTAACGAACAACCACATTAGACAGATATGGAAGAGAAGAAAGCTATTATTATGGGTGCTACCTCAGGCATAGGGAAAGCAGTAGCCCAGATCTTGTCGGCCAAAGGCTGGAAAATTGGTATTGCAGGACGAAGACAAGAAGTACTGCAAGAGATTCAGCGAGGCGACTTGAATGTAATAGCCACTCAATGCATAGACATCACCAAAGAGAATGCTACCACCGGCCTCAAGAATCTCATTGGTAAAATGGGAGGCATCGATTTGTATTTCCACAGTTCAGGAATCGGATATCAGAATCCATCGCTAGATGAAGAAAAAGAGCTGAAAACCATAGAGACAAATGCCCTAGGTTTTACCCGAATGACGATTACAGCTTTCAAGTATTTTGAAGAGCATCCTGAGCGAAAAGGGCAAATAGCTGTTATCAGCAGTATAGCTAGGACAAAAGGTTTAGGTGCCGCTCCTGCCTATTCATCCACCAAGAGATTTGTCAGCCACTACCTGGAGAGCCTCACTCAATTGGTACATATTAAAGGTATGAAAAACCTAACCATCACGGATATTCGTCCAGGCTTTGTCCGTACCCCCTTGCTGGGTGATGGTGGAACCTACCCTTTCCAAATGGAGGTAGACAAGGTGGCACAGCTCATCGTAAAAGGAGTGGAGAAAAAGAAATCCATCATCACTGTGGATTGGAGATATCGCATTTTGGCATTTCTATGGAACCTTGTTCCCCGCTGGATTTGGGTACGCATGAAGATCGTTTCCAAAAAACAATAATCATCATGGAGGATAAAAAGACTATAAAAGACATATATCTGGACAATTATGAAAAGGAACTGATGCAGCATTTACTAAAAATGCTAACCTCCATGCAGTTGCTTGATGGACAATTGCTAGAATCTCCAGACATCACAGAAAAATGGGAAACATTGCTCCCTGCTTATATCCAAGACGCCATTCCTGAAATAACCAAATACCCATCCGTTTCTCTGGGATGGGCCATGTACCTAGGCATGGCAGTAGCACGGTACTGGGATGAGGACTGGTCTACCTATAGTTCCAAAGAAGACTTATACGAACAAATCCGAGACATTCGCGGGTTCGATTATATGGATGAAGTGATCCGTGGAAATATCCTTCACCTGGAAGGAGAAGAATTCGACCAGATGGAGAAGAATGTCCAAAGTTGTGCCCAACAAACATTAGCAAAAATCCGGCACGAACAGATAGAGCCCCAAAGCCCTATGGCTTTTCATGTTTATGTACGCAGCATCAAAGTCCTATATCAGCTGGGAGCTGCCATAGAACTGAAAGCTTTAGGTTACAAATTTGAAAAAATAAAATGAGCATGGAAGAACCTACACTGAACGAACATAATAAGGCCGAATATCCCCCAGCACATACAGCAGAACATCTGTTGAACCAAACTATGGATCGTATGTTCGGCTGCGGACGTTCTAAAAATGCCCATATTGAACGGAAGAAAAGTAAAATCAACTGGCCCTTACCATCCTGTCCTACTCCAGAGCAGATTGCTCAAGTAGAAGCAAAAATCAAAGAGATCATAGCCAAGGGGCTACCAGTAACCTATGAATTTGTGACACGTGACAATATACCCTCTGATGTATCCTTGGACAAACTTCCGGATGATGCTTCAGAAACCATACGTTTAGTACGTATAGGTGACTATGACGTCTGTGCATGTATTGGAACACATGTGGAAAATACAAATCAGCTGAAAGATTTCCGTATAACCAGCACCAGTTACAATGATGGTGTTTTCAGGATTGTATACAAAGTGTAAGATATTCATCTGAGCAATCGATAATCCGCATTTTTTTTGTTATATTTGCGGATTGAAGAATCATTTTTAAATTTTACATTATGAAAAGCTTTAAGCCACAACCTTGGATGTTGCCACAACCAGTGGTAATCATCGGAACTTACGACAAAGAAGGAAAACCCAATGCCATGAACGCAGCATGGGCAGGCACATGGGATATGGATGAAATTATGATTTCATTAAGCAATCATGCCACCACAGAAAATTTGGATGCAACCGGAGAATTCACGGTAACTTTTGCCACAAAAGATACTTTGGTAGCTTCAGACTTTGTAGGAATAGTCAGCGCTAAGAAAGATCCTGATAAAATAGCTAAGACTGGCTGGGCCATAGAACCTGCCCTTAATGTAAATGCCCCTGTCTTTACCAATTTCCCATTCACATTAGAATGCAAAGTTCATGAAACAATAAATCGTACTGCTACAGGATATATGCTGATAGGTAAAGTAGTGGGTATACTTTGTGACGAGAAATACCTAGCAGAAGATGGTAAGCCAGATGTAGAGAAAATGGAACTTATCACCTATGACCCAGTACACCATAACTATATCCAACTAGGTAAAATTGTTGGTAAGGCATTCTCTGATGGTAAAGTATTAAAATAAACTCCACCCATTCTGATGGAAATTAAAGATTTTTTTCCTCAGAAAGGTGAGATTGGCAATACATGGACTCATCTTGTTGGAGCCATTTTTGCCTTATCCTCCATTTGGCTCATCTGGCCAGCTGCCAAAATCAGCTGGCAGATGGCTATGGGGGTTATTTTCTTTATTGTGGGCATGTTTATCATGTTCCTATCCAGCACCTTATACCATTGGGTACATCAAAGTTTAGCCAAACGTATCTTACGAAAATGTGACCATATTAGTATTTACGTTATGATAGCCTGCTCCTATACGCCTATATGTATTGGTGTCATAGGAGGATGGATTGGGTGGTTAGTCTTCGGGCTACAATGGGCAGCCGTGATAGGTGGAGCTTTCTACAAGATATTCGCCTTTGGAAAATATCCACGGCTATCACTCACTTTATACCTGATTATGGGATGGAGTGTCTTGCTGATATTAAAACCCGTAATGGACCGCCTTTCCACGTTAGCCATGGTGCTTCTATTCGCTGAAGGAATATTCTATACTTGTGGCGTCTTCTTTTTTGCACATGATTCCCATAAATACTATCACGCCATCTGGCACATATTCGTACTCCTAGGTGCTATCGCTCATTGGAGTGTGGTACTTTGTATCGTATTAAACTTATAAGAATAAAAGAAAAAGATGAAAATAACACTGCTCCAGAGAGACATAGTTTGGGGGAATCCTGATATAAATTGCAAAAGAGCTGAAGAAGCTATTTTGGAGGCTCCTTTAAGCGATCTGTATGTTTTACCTGAAATGTGGAGCACAGGTTTTGCTACAGAGCCAAAGGGGATAGCAGAAAAAGAACCAAGTGAATCTTTACAATGGATGCACAAAATGGCAAATAGACTTAATGCTGCCATCACAGGTTCCATTGCCACCCAAACAAAAGAAGGCATCTATTGCAACCGTCTATATTTTGTAAAGCCTCAGCAAACAGAAGAAGTTTTTTACGACAAACACCATTTGTTTTCTTATGGTGGAGAAAACAATCACTATACAGCAGGGAATGAACGAGTGGTAATTTCATGGAGAGGAGTACGTTTTCTACTCCAGATCTGTTATGACCTTCGTTTCCCAGTCTTTGCCCGCAACCATGAAGACTATGACTGCATCATCTACGTAGCATCATGGCCCACCTCTAGGATAGAAGCATGGAACACACTTCTTCATGCCCGTGCTCTAGAGAACCAATGTTATGTCATCGGTGTAAACCGTATAGGTTCCGATCCTGCCTGCAGTTATAGCGGAGGTACAATACTTATCGATGCTTATGGGAAAGACGTGGTTTCTTGTCCTATGAATCAAGAAACAAGTGCCACAGCGGAATTGGATATGAATAAGTTGGAAGGGTTTCGTAAGAAATTCCCAGTTTTGAAAGATCGAGATTAGAGAAAAATCTGTATCTTTGCATTTATGAAGACGGTTCTTTTTTTACATGGTTTTTATGCTTCTGGCAGTTGTGTGCCAGCCATGGCATTAGCAAATGCGTTTGCTAATTCTAATATACGTGTGATTGCTCCTGATTTGCCTTTGCATCCGACAAAAGCCATCGAATTAATACAAAAGATATGTTATGAGGAAAAACCAAACTTGCTGGTTGGAAATAGCTGTGGTTCTTTTTACGCCCAATTTCTATCTTCCAAAGTTGATATACCTACCTTGTTGGGTAATCCTCATTTTCAAATGAGCCTTTTTTTAAAAGAGCGCATCGGTAAAAACAGCTACAAAGCCCCACGAAGAGATGGCAATCAAGATTTTATTATAGACGAACAGCTTATCAAAGAATTTGAAGAGTTAGAAGCCATTCAATTTAATCATATCAACCCCTTTCACCGTGATAAAGTGTGGGGATTATTTGGGATAAAGGACACCTTGGCAAATTTCAGGGATCTTTTCCTGACACATTATGATCAGGCTTTCTCATTTCCTGGAAATCATACTCCTACTGAAGAAGAAGTAAAAAAATGGTATGTACCCCTCATAGAGGAAATGCTACTGATTTACAAAAAGCCTGAAAATGGCACTAGTGATACAGAGATCAACAGATTTGTAGAAGAATAAAACGAGGTTTAATCATGAAGCAAATCTGTAACATCATCAGTAAAGGTATGGCTTTTATTGTACTCCTTACAGCTGTAGGGGCACTATTTTGGCCATCAACTTTTGGTGTCATCCGTACTTCTTGGATCAGTTATCTGCTAGGGATGGTCATGTTTGGAATGGGACTAACCATGAATATCAATGATTTCAAAATCATCTTCAGCCGTCCCCGGGATATTATCATAGGATGTATAGCTCAATTTACGATTATGCCGACCTTAGCTTGGTGCCTTGCCAAGTTTTTTGAGCTTCCGCCAGAATTAGCTATTGGCGTGATTCTAGTAGGATGTTGCCCCGGAGGAACAGCATCCAATGTCATTACCTATCTAGCTGGAGGAGATTTACCTCTATCTGTAGGTTTTACCAGCATTTCCACCATCTTAGCCCCACTCTTGACGCCACTCCTTACTTGGCTATTGGCAGGTACCTATGTGAATGTCAGTATTTGGCCAATGTTCATTAGTATTATAAATGTAATTATTATACCTATAATATTAGGATTAATAACTAAATACTATTTTAAAGACTTATCAATGAAAATAGCAGATTACCTGCCTGCATTCTCCACTATAGCAATTGCATTGATTGTGGCTGCAGTTGTATCTGCTAATTCCCTGTCATTACGAACATCAGGCCTACTTATCATCTTTGTGGTTATCTGCCACAATTTACTAGGCTATGTAATAGGATTCCTACTTGGTAAAATACTTAAACTGGCTTATCCTAAGTGCATTGCCATTTGTGTAGAAGTAGGCATGCAGAACTCCGGACTGGCCTGCACTCTAGCCAACCAGTATTTTAGCGCCATGGCAATGGCTGCAGTACCAGGAGCCATCTTCAGTGTTTGGCATAACATTTCAGGAGCTCTTCTGGCACGCTTTTTTAGAAAGTATTAATTCACTAAATAATACCATTATGATTATTGATTTCAACAACATGTCTTTCGAGGATTTTCCCAACTTCAAGGGGGGCGAAAAGCAACTGACAGCAAAAATGTTCTTTGATGGCACGAACCGAATTATGTCAGCATATCTTGTTCCAGGTGCCAGCATTGGTTTACACACTCATGATGTAAATAGTGAAATTTTATTTGTTCTAAAAGGAGAAGGCACTCTATTAGATGACGGCATTTCTAGCCCTATCAAAGCAGGACAATGTGCCTATTGTCCTAAAGGGCATAACCATAGTCTTATCAACACGAGTACTGAAAATCTGGAGTTTGTGGCATGTGTTCCGAATCAATAAGATTTCAAAACTTATAAAGTTCGCACTAAAAAGTTAGTGTGAACTTTTGTTTTTAGACAAAAAGTAGTATTTTTGTAGTCCGTAAACAAAAGACTTACGGAAATGAAAATCGGCTTTGACAATGACAAGTATGTAAAGATTCAGTCTGAGCATATCAAAGAGCGCATCGCTCAATTTGGCAATAAACTTTATTTGGAACTGGGAGGCAAGTTGTTTGATGACAACCATGCAGCTCGTGTTCTGCCAGGTTTCCAGCCTGACAGCAAACTTCGTATGCTTTCCCAATTAAGCGACAGTCTGGAAATAATCATTGTCATCAGTGCCGAGGATATCGTCAAAAATAAAGTTCGAGCAGACTTAGGTATTACCTATGACGAAGATGTGCTTCGCTTACGAAGTGAATTCATGAACCGTGGATTTCTGGTAAGTTCCGTAGTCATTACCCATTACAATGGGCAGATTGCAGCTGATATTTTCCATAAGCGTTTGGAACGCATGGGAATAAAGTCTTATTTCCATTATCTCATTGACGGGTATCCGCATAATGTAACACTCATAGCCAGTGATGAAGGTTTTGGTAAGAATGATTATATAGAAACCACACGACCACTGGTCGTTGTAACGGCTCCAGGCCCTGGAAGCGGTAAGTTTGCTGTTTGCTTAAGCCAACTTTACAATGAGAACAAACGAGGCATTGTGGCAGGTTATGCTAAATTCGAAACTTTCCCAGTTTGGAACCTCCCTTTGAAGCATCCGGTAAACATCGCTTATGAAGCCGCCACTGCCGACCTTAACGATGTAAATATGATTGACCCGTTCCATTTGGAGGCTTACCAGAAAGTTGCCATCAATTATAATCGAGATGTAGAAATATTCCCGGTGCTTAATGCCCTATTCGAAGGTATTTTCGGTAAGAGCATCTACAAATCACCCACAGATATGGGAGTGAATATGGTTGGTTTCTGTATCAGTGATGATGAGGTATGCTGTGAGGCATCCAAACAAGAAATTATCCGACGTTATTATGACGCACTGAACAAGATGGCCAATGGTGCAGGAAATGAGGCTGAAATCAACAAAATAAAAGTGCTCTTCCAACAAGGCAAGATAGATACAAACTATCGCAAGGTTACAGTTGCAGCTCACAAAAGAAGAGAGGATGAGGGTGGCATCCCTTGTGCAGCAATAGAACTGGAAGACGGAACCATTATCACTTCTAAGAGTAGTAGCTTGCTAGGGCCAAGCGCTGCACTTATTCTCAATGCCACAAAACATCTGGCAGGTGTGGATCACCATGTAAAACTCATTCCACAAACCCTCATCGAGCCCATTCAAAAGACAAAAGTGGACTATTTAGGTGGTCATAACCCACGTCTACACACAGATGAAGTCTTAGTCACTCTTTCTGTTTTAAGTAGAATAGATGAAAACTGTAAACATGCTTTGGAACAGTTACCTAAATTCCGGGGTTGCCAAGTACATACGACAGTAATGCTTAGTGAAATAGACCGGAAGATATTCAAAAAATTAGGAGTAAATCTAACTTGTGATCCCGTTAGAAAATAAAGAGAGGCGGTAAATACCGCCTCTCTTGCTAATTATAAATACGTTCATGCATACTTTTATCTTCCATAAAACAAGGATGTACTGGCCCAAATCCCTTGCCGAAAACGTATTCAGCACCTAAGCTAATCGCCCTACTTATAAATTCCTCTCCCTTAGCTAATGCATCATTGAGGGGATAACCCTTTGCCAGATAAGTTGCTATGGCAGAACTAAAAGAATCTCCCGTCCCATTCACATTGTGCGTGTCAATCCAAGGCTTGGTAAAGACCTTGACTTCACCTGTCTTATGGTTATAAAGATAGTCGCTCTGCTGGTTTCCTATCCGGATAGATTTTATAACAGCAGAACAACCCCACTTTCCAAATTCACGTATTTCCTGTGAAACATTTACTAATGGATGACCTAGTAGCACCTCAGCTTCACGCCGATTCGGTGTAATAAGAGTGGCCAATGGGAACAAATCGTTCTTGTAAGCATCAATAGACTCCGTGCTAACCAAGACCTCCCCATTAGAATTTACAACCACAGGATCCACAATCAAAGGCACACTCGGGTACTTTTTCAGTAGTTTTGCTACAGCCTTTATAATTTCAGGACGAGGCATCACACCTGTTTTAATGCAACGTGCACCTACATCACCAAGAAAAGACTCTGCCTGAGAAATAATTAAGTCAGTAGGCAAAGGCGTTATACTTTTTACGTGACTGGTGTCCTCATCCACAATACAAGTGAGGGCACAAGCGGCATAACCTCCACAAGCAGTAATAGCCTTAATATCTGCCTGCATGCCTGCAGAGCCTAAAGGCTCACTCCCGGCAATTAAGAACACAATGTCTAGTGACTTCTTCATGTCAAATTCAATTAATATGGGCCGCAAATTTACGATTTTATTTTGATTTCTTTTATATTTGGCTCTTCAATTAAAAAGATTTATATTTGCAAAAAGTAAAAACCAAATATTATGATTCAAAGTCTTATTGATTTTCTCAACAATTCTCCTGTCAACTTTTTAGCAGTGAAAAACATTGCTGACCGATTAGAAGAAGCAGGGTTTCAACGGCTCGATGCAACCGAACAAATTTCCGACCTTCAGCCAGGTGATCAGTTTTACCTAACAAAAAATGATTCTTCCATTTATGCCTTCCGATTAGGAGAGCAGACACTAGGGGAAGGCGGTTTCCATATCATTTGTGCTCACTGTGATTCCCCAACCTTCAGAATTAAGCCCAATGCTGAGATGATAGGAGAAGGTGGAGTTGTCCGCTTGAATACCGAAGTTTATGGAGGCCCAATACTTTCCACTTGGTTTGACCGCCCACTTAGCCTAGCAGGACGAGTTATTCTGAAAACGGATGATCCACTACATCCCATTACGAAATTACTTCACATCAAACGGCCTTTATTACAGATTCCTAATCTAGCCATACACTTCAATCGCCAAGTAAACGACGGAGTCAAACTAAGTAAGCAAAAAGATACACTACCCATCCTTGGCATAATAACCAGTAGCCTAGAACGTGAAAACATCCTTTTAAATATTATCAGTGAAGAACTGGATGTAGAGATTGAAGACATTTTGGACTTCGACCTTTATCTGTATGATTTCACTCCATCTTGTACTTTTGGCCTACACAACGAGTTCATTTCAAGTGGACGATTAGACGACCTTTCCATGGTTCATGCCGGATTAGAAGCACTTCTCCAGGCACAGCCATCCATTCCCGAAACTACACAGGTTCTGGCTATCTTTGACAATGAAGAGACTGGTTCTCAGACTAAACAAGGTGCAGGAAGTCCATTCTTAAGCCATCTGCTCCAACGAATAAATTTAACTGAAGGTGGCACACCGGAGGATTACTTCCGAGCTATTGAAAAAGCATTCATGATATCTGCTGACAATGCACATGCCTGGCATCCTAATTATCCTGAGAAAATGGACCCGACCAATCATCCTTTAATGGGAAACGGTCCTGTAATTAAGTTTAACGCTGCCCAGAAATATGCAAGTGATGCGGTTTCTGCAGCTATCTTTGCCAGCATCTGTGAAAAAGCTGGTGTACCCTGCCAGCGGTTCGTTAATCACAGTGACATTGCAGGTGGCAGTACTTTAGGGAATATTCTGGCCTCTTCTCTCCCACTACGCGGTGTGGATATGGGTAATCCTATCTGGGGTATGCATAGTTGCCGTGAAACAGGCTCAGTAGCAGACCATAATTATTGCATCCGTGCTTTTCGTCAATTTTATGAATTATGAAAAAATATAACAACAGTCCTGGAGGAAGAGTTTTAAACTTTATCCGAGAACTTTCTAATCACAATAACCGCGAATGGTTTGCAGAGCATAAAGCTGATTACGAAGAGGCCAAAGCACTCTTTGAACAGATGGTGCAAGACGCCATTCTTCGTATATCCACTTTCGACAAGAGTGTAGAAATGCTTCAACCGAAAGACTGCACTTATCGAATTTACCGAGATATCCGCTTTAGCGAAGACAAAAGTCCATTCAAACGGCACATGGGGGCCTACATCTGTGCCCGTGGCAAGCAATCAATACACGGAGGATACTACATCCATCTCCAACCCGAAGGATGTTTATTGGCTGGTGGTTGCTATTATTTCCCTCCCAAATTGCTTCAACAGGTTCGCCATACCATCATTGACAATATAGATGAGTACCGAGCCATAGTGGACTCTCCAGAGTTTAAAAAATACTATCCTGTCATTGGTGAGGAACAGTTAAAAGGAGCCCCTAAAGGCTTTAAAAAAGACAATCCTTACTTAAAATACATTCAGCCAAAGCAGTATGACACCATGTATGCTGTTCCTGATGAGTTCTTTTGTTCTCCGGATTGGCTAGATAACCTGGAAAATGCGTTCCGCCCTTTGAAAAAATTCTTGGATTTTATCAACTATCCTGTAGACGAATATTTAGATAATAATAATGACTAAACCTATACCTTTTTTTAAATGAAAAAAACATTTCTAACAACATGTGCCATTCTAGGAATGGTCATTAGCTCTTGTACAGATGCACCTGTAGAGCGTGTATGGAATGATGGCATCAACATCATACCTCAACCAGTAGAACTTCAAGTGGGACAAGGCCATTTCACACTGACAAATTCCACCTCCATTACTTTCAATGATGAAGGGCTAAAGCCTGTAGGTACTTTTTTTGCAGAGAAACTATCCAAAGCTACAGGCTATAACATCGCAATTGAAGATAAGGCTCAAAGTACGGGAATCAATATCGTGCTGGATCCAAAACTAAATTTAGAAGAAGAGGGCTACCATCTCACTGTTACTTCTAGCAATGTAAATCTAGAAGCCAAAACTCCTCAAGGTGCTTTTTATGGAATGCAAACATTCCTACAGTTGCTACCTGCTGAGATTGAAAGCCAAAGCAAAATTAAAAATATCGAATGGATAGCTCCTGCAGTAGAAATCACAGATTTTCCACGATATAGCTACCGTGGTTTCCATGTAGATCCATGCCGACACTTCTGGACAGTAGAGGAAACCAAGAAAATCATCGATGCAATGTCTCTTTACAAAATAAACAAGATGCATTGGCATATTACAGAAGACCAAGGTTGGCGTGTGGAAATCAAGAAATATCCAAAACTTACCGAAGTTGGAGCATACCGCACAGAAGGTGACGGTAGTAAATATGGAGGATTCTATACCCAAGAAGAAATAAAAGAGATCGTAGCATACGCAGCAGAACGTTGTATTGAGGTAATTCCAGAGGTCGATCTACCAGGACACATGGCAGCAGCTATAGCTGCATATCCAGACCTTTCTTGTACTGGTATTAAAATTGATCCTAGGATTGTTTGGGGTGTTGAAGATATCGTTATGTGCCCTGGAAAAGAAAACATGTTCACTTTCCTACAAGACGTATTTGATGAGTTAGCCCCATTATTCCCTAGCAAATACTTCCACGTGGGAGGAGATGAGTGTCCAAAAAGTGAATGGAAGAAATGCCCGCTCTGCCAAGCTAGAATTAAGACAGAAGGCATCAAGGCCAAGAATGGATACACTGCAGAACAAGGTTTGCAGTCATATGTACTACATCGTGTAGAGCAGATGCTGACTAAACATGGTAAGAAAATCATCGGTTGGGATGAAATCTTAGAAGGAGGTCTGAGCCCAGAATCTACAGTTATGTCATGGAGAGGAACTGAAGGAGGCATTTCAGCAGCAGTTCAAGGTCACGATGCTATTATGTCTCCAGCATCTGATGGCTTATACTTAGATAATTTTCAGGGAGATCCAAAGATTAGCCCTGTTGCCATAGGTGGTTTCTCTACTCTGAAGAGAGTATATAGTTATAACCCTACTCCAGACACTTTGAAAGTATTAAATATGGATCACCATATCATTGGTGTTCAAGGAAATGTTTGGTCGGAATACCTTCCTACTGCAGATATTATGGAATACCGAATGTTCCCACGTATTCTAGCTGTAGCTGAAGTTGGGTGGACCCCTAACGAGAAGAAAGATTACGATGACTTTGAACGTCGTTTGAATAATACTCTAGTCCGTCTGGATTATCATAACATCAACTATTATATACCACAGCCAGAGCAGCCAAATGGTTCTTGTAATTTCGTAGCATTTACAGATTCTGCCAAATTAGAATTTACTACCAGCTATCCACATACTATTGTCTACACCCTAGATGGCAGTGATCCGAAAGCTGGTTCTAATGAATATAAAGAACCTATCATTCTCAAAGATAGTAAGACTCTTAAGATTTGCACTCTTTTGCCAAGTGGTAAAACAAGCCCTATTCGTACCATTACTGTTGAAAAGCAGGAGCTATCACCAGCCACAGTCTTAGAGGCAAAACAACCTGGTCTTAAGATGAAGAAGACCTATGGTTATTATCTAAATTCTAAGGAACTTGAAAAAGCTACAGAGTGGGAAGAAGTAACCATTAAGAGCACCTTCGATATCAGAAGCCAAGAACCTACTACTGAGTCAATGCGTGATGCTAAGTATTACAGTGCCATAGCAGAAGGTTTTGTAGATATACCTGAAGATGGTGTTTACTTCATAAGTAGCAACAATGATGAAGTATGGATTGATAATAAATTATTAATAAACAATGCCAATGAAGTCAAGCGTTTCTCACATCATGACACCTCCATGGCCTTAGCCAAAGGATTGCATAGCATCAAGATCGTATTTTGTGGAAACATCACAGGTGGTTGGCCAACACAATGGGACGATGCGAGTGTCCAATTACGCAAATCAGATGCTGAATGCTTTCAACCAATAAAACCTGAACAATTGTTCTACAAATAAAATTAAATCAAAAAAGGAAGGAGCTACTACAGTTCCTTCCTTTTTTCTAATCTATTTATCATTTATAAAATACTTTTCAACTCCTCTTCGTCAAACTCTCCAAACCATTCATGTAATTTACTTTTAGCCTTCTGCTCAATTTGTTCATTGACATTTGCCTGCACAGAATGATATGCCCAAAGCAAAGCTGCCAAATCATCAGAAAATCCCAAAACAGGAATAGAGTCTGGAATTAGATCAATAGGAAGGATCAAATAGCCTAAAGCACCTAGAATCTTCAGTTTATCCTCACGACTCACAGTATCACATGTCAGCACATAATACAGCAATAGAGCCAGATAAACCACCTTAATCCCCATTTTCTTGGCAAATTTCTTCAGCTTTTCCCAAAATTCTCCCTCAGAAAAGTGTTTAACATACTTTTCCATGTCCTTTTGTGTCTCATTGTTAGTTTCTTCCATTATAGTCTGTCTTTATTGGTTAAACATAATGACAAAACTACAACTAATATGCCAATAACATACCCAATCTGAAACGAACTTAAATTATCAACTGCAATTTTAACTTTCATTATCTATTTTAATTACAAGCACAACATTTTATTTTACAAAAAAGATTATATTTGCAACAAAATCATCTAACTCTATGGATACAGAACTGGATTTTAAACATTTTAAAAAATTTATCGACTCTTATAAACTGGGAGTCTTTCACCTGAACCGTGAGCACAACTTAAGTAGGAATAGCTTGGAAAGGTTAGCCCTGACTTCTATTTCTGAGATTAAGAACCCACCTCCTAGGCAAGTTGGTTTCTTAGCTACATCTTTCGCCAGTTCTGCCATTAGCTTTTCCAATGACTTTCTAAAAAGCCTCAGTAAATTTGAAGCTATCCTGAACAACAGCAACCGTGACAAGTTCTTGGCTCGTTACAAAGAACCTCATACCCTTTTAACTACAAAGATAGAAGATTCCCTTGTTCACGATGCTGCACAAATAGCTCTTCATGTCTATGGAGATGAACAAGATGCAGTTATACCATCAGGATGGAAAAAGCAAGAGTTCAAACCTTCTTACAAGCAAAAAAGTGACTTGAAATATGGTCTATATCAAAAAGGAAATCAATACATTTATGCCATTGCTGGTACAGATAATATAGGAGATTGGGGTACGAATCTTTCACAGTTCTTTTTGGGACAATCTGATGAATACGATGACACTTATGAGATTGTAAAAGAACTTGTTCAAAAAGTAGACAATCTCATTCTAGTAGGACACTCCAAGGGAGGAGGTCAAGCTGCATACGGAGCCATAAGAATCAATGAAAACGGTAATATAATTATAAAAGCCATCACATTTAATCCTATTGGAACTCAGGAGAAACAGCCTGTGGTCAAAGATTACATACAAACCTATATTAATCTGGATGACCCACTAAATCTGTTTTTAGATTTTATCGGCATCAACCAGGCAGATGGAGTGAGGCACTATCTTTCACCATCAGACGATAACACCGGCTCTATCATCGATGGTCATGACATGAAAGATGTAATCCGAACACTAAATAGTTTAAAGTAGCTATTAATAACGAAAGAAAAGAAGCAGTGAGCAAATAATTGTCCACTGCTTTTTCTTTTACATTTGTCTGCACCATTTTCTCTTATTATGGCATATTTATTGTATTAGATATTTAAATAAAAATAACATTAAATGCAGAGATTTTTTTCTATCTTTGCCCATAATATGATAAAAGGAAACATTAATTCTATCTTTGGAAATAGCTAAATGCAAAACGACTTGAAATACGGATTATCCTTTGCCCTCTGCGGAATAGCACTTATCTGTTTTGCTATAGGTTGCTTTCTGGGACTAAATTATTGGACTGAAGGAAATTTGATAATTCCAATTGCTACAACTATTATCGGATGCTATACTGTATGCCGATGCATTGTTATTGCATGTCAATCAAAATCAATGCGTAACAAGCGGATGGGACTTATAAGAGAATTTACATCTTGCATCATCATCCTTTTATTTTTATTAGCCGGAAGCTTACCTTTTACGAAGTTCCTACAAATCCTAGATAAAGAAGAAAGGCTGAAAACAGAGGTAAAGCAGACCGTGAATTCCATTTCTCAAATAGATTCTCTCTATCTTGCCTATGCTCAGCAGCGAGTGGAAAATTACCGCATGCACTTGGACAGTTTATCTACAAAAAGCAAAGAATACCAAGAAGAAATTGGCGGAGTTTCCAAGACTTATGGAAAAGGGGACATTAAGGGAGTACAAATAAAAAATGCGACGGCTAGTCTAAAACGTAGGCTAATCCCAGAGCAAACAGACACCATCATTTCACGACGTCAAGAATGGCTTAAGAGCATTGGAAACGTGAATGTTTGGAATTATGCCACTCCTAAAAACATAAAAGTAATTTCTTCTGCCGGTAGTAAATGGACAAACGACTACAAAACAGTTTCTCAAATCATTTATAAAGGAGAGAATGCCCAACCATTCTCATATCCAGAATTAAATGAAAACCTAGAAACATTTAGAGCTGATTTCACGCAGTTTCATGCACCTGATTTTCGCTGTATACTAATATCATTATGCTGTTTCGGCCTTATACTGCTGCCCTACCTAATTACGCGTCGTAAAAAGAACAGGGCTGATGGCACTCATGAATAAAAGACTAGAAATATGGAAGTGAACAAGCTGATAAAGAATCTGGTCTTCAATGAGAATAGCCTCAGCATGAACGACCTAAAGCAAATGATAAATTCTGGAGTTATTTCCTCAAAAGACCTTTATAACGTTTTAGAAAAGGAAATAGCAGATACGGTCATATCTGAACTTCAGGCCAGATGTGAAGTGCCTGTAGGTGGTACTCAAGAACGAACAGATGAACATACCGAGGTTTTCTTTTGGGGCATGCAAGGCACTGGGAAGACCACAATAATAGGCAGTTTACTAAATGCAGGAGGAACGCGTGTTCAGCCTGTCCACAATACAGTGGAAATGAATAACCGCTTGCGTCTCTTACAAAATGCCTTCATTCCCAAAAAGACCTATTCATTACTTCCCGATGATCTATCGAATGAATTAGAGGTTCTGAATATTGATATCGAAGAGAATAATCATTGGAAGCGGAAGCATCCTCTAACCTTTATAGAGGTTCCTGAACAATACAAGGGGATTAAAGAGCTGAAAGCCATGCTGAACAATAGTATGGATAAGATTCATTTCCTTTGTTTTGATACTGCCGACAAGGACAATGAAAAGGATGTTCAATACTTCGACAAGCAGATATCATATTTGCAAGATGTACTGAAAGATTTAAAAGAATTAGGTGTCTTTGAGCATTCCGTAGGTATTTACATCTTAGTTACAAAAATAGACGGAAATCCTTTTATACCCCAAAAAGAGCGTCAATTGGCTGCTCAGACAATGATAACAGCTAATCAGGCAAATTTCTGGTATGAAATACGTCAGATTTGTCACCAGATGAATATTTATGATGCTACTCCCTTGCCCTTTACAATAGGTGACGTAAAATTGCAAAAATTGGTAAAGGTAAACAACAGCATGGCTGAAAACCTGATTGACAAACCTATCTTACTAAAAAGCCATCCATACAAGAGCATCATGAACACGGTGCTGAATTTTGGCAACAAATGGGTAACCTTACTAATTTGCATTATGGTGTTCTGCGGTATAGGATACAAACTATATAAGGATAGTGAACTCCTTAATGAAGGACCACAAGCTACTATAAAACCATACAATTTCATAGAAGAATTCATTAAGAAAGAAAAAAGTCTTATTAAAGATGTTACTTATCAAAAAAGCTATAGTTCCTTTAATGAGCTGGAAGCTAAGTTGCAAACAGAAGCATTTCTAACCCAAAAGGATGGCAGCCCACTGATTTCTGCTGATACCGTAAGGTTATTAGGCAGAGCACTATACAATGACTTCAGCAAGTCTGTGGAAATTAAGGCTAAAAATGCCTTCCAAAGCGAAAATTGGAATGCAAATATAAAAGATTTAGCTTGGCAATGCAAAAGACTTAAAAAAGGTAATTACCTTACCTCTGAGCACGAAAGAGAACTGGATAAGATTTACAACACAATACAAGAGTATTATGAAGCAAAAAACTTCATTAGCAAAAAAATCTCTTGCAAATCTTTAGCAGAAGTGAATGATATTAAGGATGAATATCTTAATTTTGCATTATCTGAAGTAAGAAATGACACTATAGTGAGAAAAGGTTTGGAAAACATAGTACCAAAAGCCCAGCTAAGCTATGCCAGATATTTAGTGGATATGGCTAAACAACGCTACCAGCAGTATAAGCAAGCTTTAAAAAACCGGAGCTTTACCCGTCAGGCTACCGACTTTTTTACGAATTCCACTTATAATAGTCATTATAGACGAGCAAACTCTCTTCGTCAATCAGTGAGAGACCTGAAGAGCACGTTGAATATGAACTCCAGCAATGACTATGTACTGGATGCGATAGAACAATGTAACATAGCTATGAATTACCTTGAATTTGACCGATAGACATGATAGAGAACCTGTTTTCTAAAATACTTCGTTTCTTTACCGCATATGGCTCACAGGATTCTATGCCGGGAAGAAAGCATGCCACCTTCACACTAACCATTATCGGAGTGTGTTTGGGATTAACGTTTGCTATGGGGCGAAGCATCGAAAAGAAGTTTGCTTTCTTTCTGGATAGTATTGATATAGCAGAAGCCGATGGTCTGTCTATTGGAGAAAACAGTGACATCTGTTATGGAAACATGCCACACGATTTTCTCCACATAAAATACTCTGATGGTTTATGGCACTGGAAAGTGAATCACGGACAAAGTGATACACTCCAGTATTTTAAAGTAAATGGTGTAAACCCCAACCGTCATGAGATTCAGAACAATAGCAATCAGCAGATTACTCTTCACATTCCACATGAGAATCAAAAACTGGAATTAAAATTAACTGGTGAACAAATTTGGAAGGAGTGGAAACATTTCAAAAATCAGCAGGATGTCTTGGTAAGACATTTTGCTGCTGAGTACGTAGGCAGGAACCAGAAAACCTCTCAAGATAGTGCAAACTTTCATGCTTATCTTGCTGAAATGAACCAAAAGCAAGTACGTTCTTTTTTGCACTGTGAACAGAATATTGGAGGTATAGACCAAATTTCTATTATTATCCTGGATACATTAACCCGGGTGGACGGTTTGAGCTACAAGTTTGAAGGGACATCTGATAACACTGAAGGATGCAAGATTCAATTCTACAACATATCCGACTACAGCTATTGGGAGGGAAAAGAAAATAGCAATTTCCAAGTGGCTAATGTAAACTATGCCATGCGCACCAGTGTTAAGGCAACCGATTGGGGAGCCGGACATGTGATGATTCGTCATCAAGGAGATAAAGGTTACACTATCCACTACCCCAAAGGATTAGGTTATGTAGGATCTGTAGATTCCATCCGGGTTAAAGCAGAGGGCACCAGTCATTTCTTGACCTTTAAACAACTAAGCAGCACATTCCCTTCTTCTGAAGATTTATATTTGCCTCAGATATCTACTGCAATAAATCAAGACTTATTCAGCATAGAGACCTGTGAGACAAACGACTCACTATATATACATGACAACAATAATAACCGTTATGCAGTAGCTAATCCTACCACATGGAAACTACCCATCTCATTAGCTCCTTCCTTAGGTAAAATGTCACTTACATCTGGAAAGAACAAACTGAATGTCCGTACAGGCTACATCACTGGTGGTTTTGTAATGAGCTATCTTTGGGCGCCATTATGTATTACATTGGTTCTACTTGTTATAACCCTATATCCTTGGAGTCCGGTACGCCTCACGGAAGGATGCAAAGAGTACAACAAAGTTTACAATGCAGCACAACTGGAGAATTATCCAGCATATTTGGCATTTCTCCTCTGTACAGCCTTCCTATACATAATCTGCAAATCGCTAATAGCTTTAAAATTAAGCTATACTTATCCTTATTTTGAAAAGCTCACAGGCATTATGCCCGTTTCTACGTCGCTTACCCTATTACTATTTTATTCCTTAGCTATGGTCCTGAACCATGCACTTTTAAGAGGGTGTGACAAAGATTCGGAAAGATTGAACAAAAAACGCTGGATAGCTTGGGGCATAGTAACTGCATTATATGCAGGTGTATGTTTCTTACAATTCCACTTGCTTGACATTCAAGTTAATTCAGGTCTAATAAATTCTTATTTTCATCATGAAATCTATGATGTCAATATCTTGAATTGGCACAATAATTTCGCCTTAAATGACAACCACCGTACTGTTCCTTATATTCTTATGGTAGCTGTAGCTATTATACTAATACTTTGGGTCATACTGAATGTATCAGATAAATGGCTGACAGAAGCAATAGATTTCATAGGAGAAAGGATGAACCTAATAAAAAGAAGTAACAACCCTTCACTAAACAAATTCTTAGAGAATAAGAACTGGGAGAAAATAAAAAAACTAAAATGGCTCCCAGACCTAGGCTTCATCCCTGAAGGATTCATGCTGGCTCTAAGAGTGATATACCCCTGGCATCTTCTTGTCTTTGCTATTCTTTTCATCATTGGACGTGCATCAGGAAATTACGGCACTGCCTTTATCACTCTTATCGTAATTTTCGGATTATGCAAAGCTTTAACAACTGTCCAATTTTCTAGAGGAGCAACAGATTCACACACCACCGTTGTGAAACGTCATGTAGCATTCATAGGTATGTTTGTTATCACTTTGTTTTATATCTTTTTTGCTATCTTGGCAGATTATGGGTATATGACGAACTACATAGGATTCTTAATGGCATTCTTATGTTTCTACTTTATCTATGACCGCTCAACCTACGCTAAGCATGGTGATCAACAGAATGCTAAAGAACGCCGTTGGTTAGCTCCACTTTTAGGAGTTATACTATTAGTTATTTACTATCTACCTCAATTCTGCTCTGCGGCATTCAATACGGATAAGATAAGCTATGACCGTATTTCCCGTCGTATGAACCTTTACTCCGACTTTGAGAATCTGCAACGAACCGGATATCGTTATGCAGAGAGCGATGCAGAATTCATGGTAATTATGAGTCATTACATGCAACAAAAGGAAAACGGTGACCCACTATCCAATGAGAACCACTTCTTGCATTCATCTATAAGCACAGGGCAATCACCTGTAGTACTTAATGACTTGAGTGTACCAGTGGCATTCTTTGGGTCATACGGAGTAAGCAGAACCACCATCCTGTTTTTCTTAATGCTTTTCCTAATAGTTTGGCTAGTTATACCATTCAGCTTTGGATATTCTACCTACCGATATGACAGTTATCTGACAAATGCCATGCAATGGAGATTATTGGCTATGTTTATGTGGTTAGGAACCAGCATTTACATCTATTTCTCCTATATAGCATGGCTACCATTTACCGGTCGTTTGATACCTGGATTCGGGGTAGATTCCGTGGGTGAAGCACTGGAGACTGCAATTCTGCTAGCCTTCATGGCAGCAGTAACATATAAGAAGGAAAAAGAAACTAACAAACCATTGAAATCAAATTAAATACTATGTTTGGATTTACAACTAACTGGTTCGAGTCATTTGTACGTTACCGCTTGAAAGGTGTAAAAAAAATCAAGTTGGCTGTCATTGGAACCCCATCCAGTGGCAAGAGCTACCTGCTGTCCGACCTTATCCATTCTTTTGAAGATTTAGGCTATCAGCAAGAAACTCTTCCACTCTCGTTCCCCTATCAAAGTTTTAGTTCATTTTTCAATGAATTTCATAAAACCGGGTTTATGCAAGGAACCCAGCCTTATGCTTGTCGTCAGGAAAATCATTATGGAGCCATGCTAAGTGACCACCATCACCAGGTTGACATAGAATTTCTCAATATCCCTGGGGAAATTTTCAAAGACAAGGAAAACGTGATAGAATTCTTCCGGATCAAGAAAAAACTTGAAAACGATAAAGGTTCATTCCTTTTAACTCCATGGGAGAATTCAGCACATGAAATACGCTACATAGTGACTCCAAACCTGAAGGGCTGGAGAAGGCCAAGTGAACTTAACCCGAATGTCCCAGAAACACACGCTACAAATTACGATAACTGGGAAAATATTTTTGGCCTACTAGAGACCCAAGGATTTGAAGAAAAGGTTAATGATGCAAAAGTCCTTTCTGGAAAGAAAATGCTACAGCGGATTGATGAGTTCGTCATAGATTCTGTCATGCAATCCGTCGCCTCTTGGTATAATCTTACTGCAGGACAAAGTACATTTACCAACCTATCTAGGGACATTCAGTTCTATTTTCTGCATTATTGCCTCACAGCCACTGATATCATCATTTGCGACAAGATATTTATGCCAAAAAATGAGACTAAGGCAATAGTGAACAAGCAGACTACCCTCCCCCTAATGAATGTAGATGTAGAAAATTCTGAAGGGGAAACCTTTGCATCAAGTGAAATAGAAAGATCCAGCAATGAAGATTTCCCCAATCTGATGGAATCCTTCAAGGAATTCATTACCAACAATAAGAAAGGGCAGAAACCTAATGTATATATGGCATTCCGTGGTGCTGACGTAATGCTCAACGAAACCCAACTGATGAATATAGAACGAAGTAGTAAAGAAAGTTTCCTGCATAAGAACAACTTAATTTATTCTTACTTTGTTCATAATCTATGTAAAGAGATAGATGAAGACTACATAAACACGGAAACGGCAAAAGAATGGATGAACTGCTATGCACAAACCCTAGGCTTGTACCCTTTGGATTTGAACCTGGCACCTTCAGACTTCAAAGTGGTCACAGGAGCCCCCTTCAAAGCACATATTGAATCTCGCTTCAACCCATTCAAAAGTTTGTTGGATTATGTACGGAAACGCCCCAGACCCACTAATCGGGATGAGATCTTACCCATTCCTCCACATACGTATTTCACAGCTACACCCATAGACGTAAAATGCCGTATTTACAAAAATGATGTTACTGAATCACGTAGATTCGTGCGTGAGTTTGAAGACCAACGCTTAGTGGGCTTTCTCCAGATTGGTTCACATTGGGATTTTGGCACTTTGCAGTTATGCACGGATATGCTTTACCAACATAACTTGCACCATAAATATGGCAGTGACATTTTGCTGGCCCTATTACAACAGAAAATATAAAATATACGGATTATGCCTAAGATTAACATATACCAACTAATTTATGGTTCCTTATCGAATCCTTTAGGTGATTCAACATTGGCATACAGCATAGGAACCTCGAACAGGGCAAACGATGTGCGTGGACTGTTCATGGATGATTTTTCCATGCCAAGACTTAGTTCTGCATACTCATCTCTGGTTTGGCGTTATTATGCTCAAGAGGACAGGTATATTGCCATTCACGTTCAGGGTTCTCAGATAACCGACCCCAGCATGGGACGGTACTATTCCTATCGTGCTGCATTTGAGGTAAACCGTGATGAACTGAACAAGGAATTAGATTTCGATCTCTATTCGCTGATATCCTCTTTACCTCGTGTAAAGATGTATACCCGTATAGAAAAGCGAGAGAACCTGCAGGATATTCCTGTCATCCCCATGCAAGTAACCTCTGAAGCTAGGGCACTGGCTCTGCTTATCCGTTATGCCATCCTAAACAAGAAACAACTCTGTCTGAGCCTTGACATCACTGGAAGAAATCTGGTGAATAATGGAACTCTAGACAGTCCGGAACTAAAGACATTGGTAACAGCTATCAATACGCTGCCATTAGGCATACGGCGTTATGCAACTTTCGGTTTCCTTATAGACCAGAACTACTTGAAAGTACTTGATGACGTATTAATTCTAGTCTATCCTAGAAACAATTCAAGTTTTCAAGTTCCCAAAAACAGTATAGATATCCGGTGGGAAGATATAGCTAAGGAAGCCCCAGCACCATGGAACATTCAAACCGAAATGAAATTCGAACAATTGTTCGAGATTCTTCCAGGTGAACGGGAGCCTCTATTAGGGATGATGCCCATGATGAAGAAACTTGATACTTACCAAAGGCTATTCGATAGCATCAAGATTAAAGACCCACTGGACTTCTCTTCTGATGAGTTTAAACTTTGGTTCAACCTGGGACATAAAGTTTCTGAGATTCATGTAGACAACTGGACCGAAGCCTATAAGGTTGTGAGTCTAATAGATGAGACTCATGCCAATGAGTTCATCCAAGACTGCAAACTACATACCAATGCCTTTGGTCTAGCAGGTTTGAATCATGACATCTTCAAGAAATTCAATATAGACGGTAAAGAACTCCAGGCATTGCAGGCTATGGCCTTCAATCAATATATGCTGGAAGGAGAATACCTCTACCTCTTCCCTGGAGGAAGTGTCCCAGAAAATCTGCTGAACCGTATAGATGGGAATTGGGTCCTGAAACAAGCTACAGAACCTAAGAAGACTCAAAGAATCTACAGCATTTGTGAACGCTATGGACGTTTGAAAGATAAAAACGTGATAGCTTCCTTTGAAAAATTGGCTAAGGACCTCCTTCCTAATAATCTGGAAGGCCTTATCAACCTGTTATACAAGTTCCGAAAGGATGAAGAGAAGGAACCATCAGCCATGGAACAACTGATGCTAGAGCAAGTAAGGGAAGAAAACTATACCACTTTTCTGAAGACACTCAACGATTATGATGGAGCCTATGCACTCTTTGAACTGAGAAATGAAAAACTGACCAAAGAAGCCAAAAATCATTTGGAATATGTGGTATATCCGGCACTGACCGACTATGCCACAAAAATTGGTCAACAATGTGGTACCGATGTCAAGCGATGGAACAATTTCCTGATGCAAAAAGAGTCACCACTTAAAGAATTCATTTTAGACCTTCTAAAAGAGTGGAATTCCAAAGACCTATGCGCTTTAGCAGAGAACCTGCTCAAAGAAAAAGGATACGACAAAAAAATGGCTCAGACTTTACTGAGTACTTTAGAGTATCAAGAAGAGAATAATTTTAAAGACAAAAAAGTACGAAAGGCTATGATAAAGAAATTAAGTTCCGAGGCTGAAGCCCGAAAAAGCAAGATGGATAAATTCCTAGGGAAATTGAAGATGAAGAAGGTATATCGGTACATTACCCTGATATGCTGTACCCTGATATTGGTTAGTCTGGCTGTTATAGCTGCCATCTTTGGCTTTGGAAAGAAAGAAACAACACCTGAACCTGCAAAACCTATGGCAGGAATAACCATTGGACATGCCACTGACATGAACACCATGCTCCAACTGGGACAATTAGCCAAAATGCAGAGTGAGGTACATACCGTGGCATTAGAAGATACCGTATTTGATAACATAGACTTGAAAAAATTAGCTACACTGAAATCGGTGAACACAGCCTACTATAAGACACATAGTACAGATGAGATAGAGGTGATTATGGAGCAAGATAAAGAAAAACCCGACACCATGATCATAAACAGCCAAAATACGATTCTTGACGTTTTACTGAACCACCCTGTAAAGATTGAGAAGATTCTGGATGGGAAAAATACGGGTTATGACATTCCAAACCAGATCTTTGAAAAACTTGAGGCTAAAGATGAAAGTAGTTACTATTTCTGGGTTATTCAAGAAATAGAAGACCATTTCGTTAAGGATAAAAAACAACACCTGAAAGTAGCATATTAACAAATGTCAGAACCGAAGATTGACCCCGAGTGGAACGACAGAAACGATGATATCCGTTCTCAGCTAAAAGCACTTTTGGCTGTAGGTGTCCCCTTGCTTCTTATCATAGGTGCCTTGATTCTCAGTCTAAACTATTTCAAAGGTAGTACATCGCTGGGGAAAGAGGGTAAAAAAGATGTATATAATCCGGTAAAGCAGGAAAATGAAGGGTTTGTGGGAAAAGCCAATAATCTGCTTCAAAAACTGTTACAAGACTGCGACAGCACCATAACAGCTACCGACCTGGCATCACTAAACAAGAAATATCGTGCTCTGACCTTTGCACTCCCTTATGGTGAAGGGTATAAAGCGATAATTGAAGCATCGGATTTAAGATTAGTGGGGATTCATGCAGAACGCATTAAAGATGAAAACGACCGGATGTTCTATTATAACAGTCGTTTACCTCAGCTATTGAAGCAACAGGCAGAACAGAAAGACGAAACCTTCTTTAAACTGCGTTTCAAGTCTTTAAGCAAGCAAAGAAACTCCAAAGCACGTCCCATAGAAATCACCACACTAGAGGTTATTCCAGGTATGTTCAAGGTGGCACTGAGTAAAGATCCTTGGGTGGGTATTATAGAAGCAAATGAAAACAGCTTGTTTGATGAAGACCACTTTGTGTTCCTTTCTTTCGGAAGTAGTGTATTGCCTTTACCCATCAAAAAGAACCATCGTTCCGATGGTATCTTAACTACCACTTTTACAGCTTCAGTAAAGGATGCTGAATTATTCACCTCCAGTGGAAAGAATATCTCCTATTATGATTACTATAAACTAACAGAAGACACTGAAAAACCTGCCAAGAACATCAAGCTAAGCATTCGGGAAAATGCCAAATCTAAAGAATTAGGTAGTATAAGCTTAAGCTGTGATTCCAGTACCATACAACTGAGTTCCAACTTAATTCTCCGCATATTCCGCAAGCAAGGTGAAATGGTAGAATTAAATCCTGAAACATATAGTGGAAGTCAGCTGAAAGATACTATTCGGATAGAAAATGGACTGAAACTGGTAGTCTATAGTAAACAAGGAAATAAATATGGGGAATTTACATTGAACACCAAAGACCCCACCAGGATTCTCTCTTGTCTGATACAAACCAACGTGGGACGTCAACGCTACACCTTGTCCAGGAACATGACCGACCTATTCACCCAGCAGCTAGTAAGAGGGGTGTCAAGAAACATCTCAAATACCTACAACGTGGACACAATAAGGTTGAGTCTAGACCCTCTTCTTTCCAAGGAATTTGAAGAAGAACTGAAAACATACATGAAGGTTGTCAGACAATCCGTGAATAACAACAAGGAAAAACTGATAACCAAATACCCCTCACTCAAGAAAGGATGGCAAGACCATGAACTTTATGACATATCCATGACCATCATGGATTTGGCTACGGGTGATGTCATAGCTTCTCCTTTTTACACCACACGATTTGATGATAAGGACTATCCGGAAAATCTACACCTTACTACCCGAAACCCAGCACTTTCCCGTCGTTACATAGGTTCCACCTTCAAGCCAATGCTGGCATTAGCAGCAGTGGAAAGTAACCCCAAGTTACTGAATCTAGATACTCGCACGGCTAAATCCTATAGTTTAAGCGAAGATAAAACCATGGCTACCTTCTTCGGTAGAAACGTGAACAGCTGGGCTAAGAAGTCGCCTACCCACTGGTATGGTTGCTCTTTTGTGGATTTTCTCTCCCACTCCGATGACGTCTATCCTGTAGCATTAGCAACCCTAGCTATGACCGGTAAAGATTTAGACGGAAACAAAGTGACAACACTCCCTGTGGATGAGAAAAATAATTTCTTCACCGTGAATAAGAAGAACAACCGACTTCTTTTCAAAAAGGATAATGATGAAAATGCCGTAGATATAAGAAACCATGCATTCACTACCTGGTTGAGCTACCTGTATGCTGCTAATCAAGAACAGGAATCACCTACCGATACACTTTTCCGAAATCTCACTGCAAAGAACAACCTAGATGAGAAAAGTAGACAGTTTGGACTGGATGAAGTAAGTTTCGATGCTACAAACCTGCACATGGACAGATTCTTAGATGGTGACAATTTCCGATCCAACCTGGCACCTTGGGTTCTGGGGCAACGAGACAACGAATGGAGCTGTATTAAACTGGCAGAAGCTTGGAGCAGGATGCTGAGCAAACGAGACGTCAAAGCTTCGTTCATAAAAGGAACATCCAAACCTCAAGAACTGATAACCAGAACCGTGAGCAACAATCCACCTGTTTCCTTCAACTACGTAAATCCCACTCAGGAAAAAGTAAACAACACCTGGAATTCCTTCCTGGAAAAATTCCAAGCAGCCCAATCCAATGCTGGTAGTAATACCCTGATAAAGATGTACAATCAGGTGAAGACCTTGAACACCAATGTAAAAAAGAACCTGGTACTCTTCTCTAAAACAGGTACTCCAGATTCATATATCCGTGACGAATTCCATGTCTTAGGAGGGAACAACCGTCATATAGATATAGGAATGTACACCTTTGCCCTGATGGAACAAGGGGAATATGCTAAAATTAAGAATCTGAAACCAGGTCATGGCATTGTGTGTGTCATCCGTGTCACTAGAACCTATGAGTGCAGACATTGTCACAGCACCGACAAACCATGTCAGTACTGTGAAGAGTTTGACGGACTAGATTCAGGAAATGCCCGGGATTTTCTGGCTGCTAGTCAGACGCGACTGCGTAAATTCTATGACATGACAAAAGCTTATTATTAACCTAAGGCATGGCAAGAAAACGGAAAAGAACATCTAAAGTAACTAGAATCAGAAGAACCGTGGTGAAAACCATCAAGGCATGGTTCATGATTCTGGTTACAGCTATTTTGCTGTTTGCTGCAGTCATGCACTTGCCTGGACTGGTGAAACGGTTTTGGAAAACTCCGTCGAAAACTACACAGGTATCCGTTTCCAGAAACTACAATGGAATAGACATCTCCAAGTTCCAAGGTACCATAAACTGGCAGAAGGTGGCTCAAGACAAGAAAATCCAATTTGTCTACATCAAAGCCACAGAAGGAGCCACTCACTACGACAAGAAATATGAAACCAATCTCCAAAAAGCCAGAAAGGCAGGGCTGAAAGTAGGAAGCTACCATTTCTTCACCTACCGAAAATCGGCTAAGGAACAGTTTGAGAACTTCAAGAAACATGTCAGGAAATACGAGCAAGATCTCATTCCTATGGTAGATGTGGAAAAGACAGGGAACAATGGAGCTACACGTGAAAAGCTGCAAAAAAACCTGAATGAGTTCATGCAGCTAGTCAAAAAAGAATACGGAAAATATCCGCTCCTCTATAGTCAGTATCATTTCTACAACAAACTACTGGCACCGGAATTCAACAGATACTACATCTACATTGCTCGTTACAGCACGCAGGAACCCATTCTCCAGGGAGGTGGAAAATATAATATCTGGCAATACACGGAACAGGGTAAGATAGAAGGTATCGATGAATATGTGGATTTAGCCCGATTTGGGAATGGCACCACATTGACTGATATACTTCTACGTTAGATGAAGAGGTTCACACATCCGATGATGGCTCCCAACCCTGCACCCAGCCATACGATAGCCTTGAGCTCCTTATCCATGATCTCAAAGATGAGAGGCTCTATTTCCTTCATATCCATTTCATTGATACGCTGTTCCACTATCTGACTGATGTTCAAGGCATGCAGTATTCTAGGCAGACGCTCTAGAATAAGTGTACGATAAACGGAAACCACCGTAGCCTTGAACTGTTCTATCTGCTCCTCACGATCCTGGAAAATCTCGCACATATGCAGCTTGAGCAAATCCTGGGTCTGACCAGAAACCAGATTATGTACCATCTCAGAAGAATTATTCTGAATCATGGAGTTTATTTCCTTCGCAAGCAGAGGCTCTGCTATGGAAACGATAGGTTTCATCACTTTATCGGCACCGAACAGCCCCAACAAGCTATTTGCCGTCTTATCCACTGCATGCTGAATGGTCATGGTAGCTATCTTGTGTCCGAAGTCGGATGTAGAAAGTTTCTGGACAATCATCCCCTCCAGTTCCGAAGATACACTTCCAGCTATTTTTTGGATTTCCTCATCCGTAAGATAGTGAGAAAGGTAAGAACGCAGAGATTCCGGATTATCCTTCTGACGTTCCACAAACTTGTCTATCGTGTGGGTCATCTTCTCCAGTAACTCATCGGAGAGCAGGGTACGTTCCAGCACTTCCCTATTCATCAGGTTCTCACTGATGGCATCGCCCAAAGCCTTGGCTATACGGGATTTTTCCTTCGGGATAATACCTGGTGTAAATGGAACCTTATGCCCCATAATATATTTCGCCTCATGAGGACGGAAAAGCATTTTGATGGCAATATCATTGGTTACATAGCCTATGATACCTCCTACAATGGGAGTGACAAGATAAGTGATCCACATTTTCCTTTCTATATTTTAGTTTTTGTTTTCCTAATCAGAATGTATTCATCAAATTTCGTGCCAAAGTTTATAAAAAAATACTTACATTTTACTTTGACACCCTTAGCACTGACACTTTAACCCCTTTCTAGAGAAAATTTTCTCCCCTACTGGAGAAATATTTTTCTCTAACTGGGGAGAAAATTTTCCCCTTCTTGAGGGTGAAAAAACAGAGCTAAGGGGAAAGACGAAAACTTGATAAAATATATTTACACGAATAACAAGATACAAAAAAGAGCCACAGATGATTCTGCAGCTCTTTTCACTATATTCTATCCGATTACATCTCTTCCACGATAGGTTCCTGCTGAGCTTTCAAGTCCTCATAGAAAGCAGCCTCCGCGGTGTGCACATAAGGTATAATCCAAAAGAAACCAATAAACAAAGTCAGAACACCCACAATATACCAGCCGATAAAGCTCAGATGAAGAAGGAACAATCTCAACTTATGTCCATTCATCATTTCCATACTTTTCTCTATAGCAGCATTGTTCTGTAGTTCCGGATTATCCTTCAGAATGTATTCCGTCATGGCATAAGAATACGACTTGATGATTCCAGGAATAAGGAGGAGCAGACTCCAAAGGATCATGTAGATATATTTAAGAGCTTCCGTGCTCCAAATCCTACTCTTAAAACCACTGAAAAGCGTTTCTATCTCCAGGGAATTTCCACGGAAAACTTCCAGAAAGCCTACCATCAGCCCATAGACTAGAGGGCAAACTACTAATACACCTAAAAGTGTGGTACCATAAACAAGGTTTTCATTCCCATAGTTCACACTAAAAATAGAGGAAACGATACTGGTAATAATAAGATAAACCAAATAATAGAGAGCCGATGAGCCCCAATTTCCTTTTAAGGCTGCACGTGCTTCGGCACGCAAAATACTGTTTTCTTTCATTGCATTATTTTGATTCGTGTAAGTAGGTTATTTTTTCTTCTTCAGTCTTCCTGCCTTCTTCAAGGCTTCGTTCAGTATCCACTGAATCTGTCCGTTGGTAGAACGGAATTCATCAGCAGCCCACGCCTCGATAGCATTCATGGTTTCACTATCGACGCGCAGGATGAAGCTTTTAGATTTTTCTTTCTTTTCCTTCTCAGGCATATATTAATGGTTCAAGGTCCCTGAATTGATGACTGGCTGTGCGGGTTCATCGGCACAAAGAACTACAAGCAGATTGCTCACCATAGCAGCTTTCTTCTCCTCATCCAGTTCCACTATATTTTCATCACCTAGTTTATCCAAAGCCATCTTCACCATACCTACTGCTCCTTCTACTATCTTCTCACGAGCACTGATGATAGCCTCAGCTTGCTGGCGACGAAGCATAACTGCAGCAATTTCAGGAGCATAAGCCAGATAATTGATACGAGCCTCAGTAACTTCCAAACCTGCCATGGACAGACGTTCATTCAGCTTATTCTCCAGAACTACGTTAATCTCTTCACTACCATCCCGAAGAGTTACCTCATTGGTCTTACTTTCATCATTGTTGTCATAGGCATACATACCTGCCACCTGACGAAGAGCGGAGTCACTCTGTACTGCTACGAAGTTCTGGAACTTGTTCATACGTGCAGAAGCAGCACTACCTACAGCTGCAGTATTGGTTACATCGGTATCTATATCGAAAATAGCCTTATAGGTGTCTTTCAGTCTCCAAACCACTACCAAACCTATGAGAATAGGGTTACCGTTCTTATCGTTTACCTTGATAGGTTCTGCGTTCAGGTTTCTGGCACGAAGGGAAACGCTCTTCTTAGTCATCAAGGGGTTTACCCAGTAAAAACCTGTCTTACGGAAAGTACCTACATAACGACCGAAGAATGTCAGTACTTTAGCCTCATTAGGTTCCTGCATGCAGAATCCACAACTGAAGAAAATGAAGGCTATAAACAGAAGGACGCACAGAATAACACGTCCCACAGAGGGATAACTTACAAGATTGATGAAAGACCAGATTGTAGCTAAAACCAGTAATACGTCAATGAAGCACATGAGGAAACCATTTAAGTAACCTCCCTTAAATTCAGTTTCTTTTGATTCCATAGTTTTCTTGTTAGTTGTTTAATTTTGATATCATTTTGATATCGCAAATATAGACACTAAAAATAATTTCTCCAAATAAAATCGGAAAAAAATAAAGCAAGCCCCCGAAATATTTCATTTCAGGGGCTTGCTACCTTATTTATATGAATATTATTTCTTTATCAGTTTTACAGGGCCCATCATACCCGATGGCTGCAATGGAGCATTTGCCTGATAGAATGGTAAAGAAGTATAAGTGATTTTCTTTTCCACACCAGGTTGTGCATCACCAATCAGACGGTTCACCCAGAGATTCGTAACGATGATCTTCAAATCGTTCTTACCAGGTTTCAGTGCTGAAGTAATATCCAGTTTAAATGGTGCTTTCCAAGCTACTCCCATATTTTGACCGTTGACAAACACTTCTGCCATAACACAAACCTTACCCAAATCGAGAAGTACCTGACCAGCTGATGCCAGTTGCTTCTTATCCACAACGATAGTCTTGGTGTAAGTAGCTTTTCCAGAGAAATACTTGATACCTTCATTTTCATTCTCACTGAAGTCTGATAGTTCAGTGAAAGTAGCAGTCTTAGGAGCTCCACGACCTTCCTCGAAGGCTACCTCCCAAGGACCATCTACCACCTGCATAGTGTGTTCCTCTGCCTCTGCAAGCTGAACCTTGTTTTCTGTAGCTGTTCCTTCAAACACTACAAATACAGCATCTTCGGAAACCAGATTCAAGGTTACTACAGTCTTTCCATCTTTAATCACATAACTGCAATCCTCTACCCTTCCATCTTCTGGATGATAAATCTGAGGCTTCTTCCCTGCTACACGGAAGGTAGCATCTACTTTCAGTGCCTGGAGAGTAGGATTCTTCACCCAATAAATCTCCTTATCAGCTAAATGACGATGAACAAACGGCATTTCAAGCCCCTTGTCAGCTATCTGGAAATCAGGTTGAACACCTGCATTTTGAAGAATGTCCTGTAAGCTGTTGAAATTTGCAGGGACGGTTACATTTGCCCTACTCCATATTTCGTCAGCTAAGTTTTGCCATTCTACTGGATCATCATTCAAGCTAGCTTTAAACTCTGGTTTTGCACCGTAGATAGGAATACCAGCCTCAGCCAACTTAGCAATCTTACGTAATACTGGGACAGACATGCGTTTTGTATTTTTGTCCAAAACTAACACGCTATATTGCATACCACTACGGGTTACAAGTTTTCCATCTTGAGCACTAACCTCATCAAGCAATGCTGTAGGGTTACAGAAGTCAAAGCTATAACCCACTGGTATAGCTGGTAATTTATGACCGAACAAACCAGTGATATTATTGTCTTCACCATAATAATAAAGTACATCAGCTACATACTTTCCTTGCTGCAACATATAGCTGGAACGACTCAAATAATCTGTCCAGACTTTAGCATAGTCGGCCCATGTTTCATGACGGTCGAACCACTGTCCGAAAATCATCAAACCCAAACCTGGTTTATGGGTATCTGTAGGTTGATGAGGTGAAGTATGAACTACAATACGGTTCAATCCTGCTGCAAATTCCTGATCTGCCAGGAATTTCAACTTTCCAGGATAGAAGCTCCATGCTGTATTATTTCCCATTCCCATAGCTGTCATAGACTCTGCAGCTACTAAATTCTGACCAAAGATATGAGCCACAGAAGCAGACTCACGGATATCTGCCAGAGCCATAGGGAGTGCAGATCCTGCACCTGGAGTAGGCCACCAGATGGCAGACATAGGGATTTCAGCCGTTCTCTTCACATCCATACCATCAACCAGGAACAGACGTCCATTCTCATGAGCTTCGGTATAACGACCTTTCATTCCATACTCATTCTTTGCAATCTCTGAAATCTTATCAAAGCCCTCTGCTATCAGTTCACTGCAAGTCTTACGCCAATCCCAAAGGAAGGCTTCACTTTCCTCAGCACTTCCTACAATCTCCCCTACTAATACGGGCATCCAAGGAAGCATGCTGTATCCACGACGCTTCTCAAACTGCTCTAACATTTTAGGAGTCCAAGTCATGGAACCAGCTTCATAAGAGTCTGTCAAGACATACTGAATACCTTTTGCACCCAACATTCCTCCTGAAGCTTCCTTATACATATCAAAATATGCCTTGAAATAACGATGCCAAGCATCTGGATCCATCTTGTCCACTTCCAGGCCTGTAGCCTCTGGTGAAGCAGGATGATTCTGTTTACCAGTCAATGAGTAACCTAGTCTATAGATTCTCCACTCACCTGCAGGGAACTTATAAGTGAACTTTCCATCAGCATCTACCAAGTTGGTTAAATCCAAGACATCTGATTTCGCTATAGCTTCTTCCTTTGGGACTGAAGGGGTTGGGAAATGTTCCAAGTCCCAAGTAGCAGCCCAACCAGTCTTTTCCTCAGAATGGTTAATCTTGTTTACTCCAAACAATTGGAATTCCTGAATATCAGTTCCTTTTGGAATTTCCCCCTGAACACCGAACAAGGCTGCATAACCTCCAGAAGGTAAAGGATTTTCCACACGCAGACGGAAATACTTAGCTGAAGTAGCAGGTATGTCAATGGTCTGCTGGGCAACTGAACCATCGGGAATTTTACAAACTTCATAGAAATGCTCACCATCATTACTTGCCCAAAGAGAGTTAACAGCAGCAGGATCATTACCTTCCCATTCTCCACGAGTACGTCCCATTACAACAGACAATGACTTGATGGTCTGAGGTTGTGGAAATGTATACTGAATATACCCAAAACCTGCATTATCATCGCGTCCTACAAAAGCACCGTTGCTTAAATCTCCATCTGTCAAAGACTCTAACGTAGCAGTACCCGAATTAACAGAGACCACTGCCCCCATTTGCTGTAAGGTTTTATCAGCTTCTGGAAGTTTCACAGCAATGACTGCTATATCCTTATAATATTCATTAGGTTTTGACTCTACACCGCTAAAAGAAGATGCAGTATCTAAGGCAGGAGAATTCTGGAAGAACCCTGTAGCTTTCATTGCTGCTGGAATGGAATAAGTAACAGGTTTCTTAGAGCCTCCAGTAATCTGCATTTTACTGAAAGACAGTTTCTTCATAGCCTCTTCCGGTGTTACCCAAGGGCCTCCAGTAGCACTCCATCCAGGAGCACTGGCAATAGTCATTTCTAACCCTAAGGAATCAGCTAGATGAGTAGTAAGACGAAATGCTTCTTTCCATTCAGGAGTCATGTATTCCAAACGTTTTTCCACAATCTGTGGAGTAGAAAGACCCGCATCAAAATTATGGAATCCAGCAATTCCCGACTTCTTCATCCAGTACAAGTCCTTACGGATACCATCTTGTGTAATGTTACCATTCATCCAATGCCACCAGACACGAGGTCTTGCCTCTTGAGGTGGATTTAGGAAATCCTGTTTCAGATTCTGAGCTGGTGAAGCCATGCAGAAAACTGAGAACAAAGCAAATAAAACAGTTTTTTTCATTATAATAATTAGATTTAAATTTAGTTCTGTTGCAAAGTTAGTTTTTTCTACATACACTTCACTTATGTTTTTTGACCAATTTAATAAGACTAATGACCACATTTATCTTTAAGTACAATACTCTAACCCTTTGTGCTATGAATGGAAATCCTTATCTTTGCAAGGAAAAAGAAGATTATGGCAGACAACTACCTAGAAAATCAATACGAAAAGTACCTTGAAAAAAAGGCTGCTTGGGAAAAGAAGAAAAAGAAAGGGGTTAAATCTCCAGTGTCAAACCATCGTATGCTAAATGCATATAAGGTGGAAGATCCACGTCGACCTGAGCGTGAAGACCTATAGAATGTGACATGTGGATTAGAAAGGTTGGAGGACAATTCAAACGTTCTGCAAACCGAATAGCATCGGTTACACTCTGGTGAGTGGGGTGAAACTCTTTACGCAAAGCATTTTCTATGAGCAGGTCACACCCTTCTATAATAGACCAACCCTCTTCTGGAAAACGAGTCATGTCAGTGATGTAAACTACATTATTCAAACGGTAACCCACAATAGGTAAATCCCCGTGCATAACACGAACTGGAGTAATCTCTATGTCACCAATCTGAAATTTCCTACCTGGTTCAATATCTACTAAATTAATTTTAGGGACACCTCTATATAAGGTCTCTCTAAAACAATAAGGAAGTCGTTCACGGAGTTTTTGACTGACATCAGCTTCACAATAAAGATTCACATCACCAAATACACAGAATGGACGAAGGTCGTCAATTCCCCCCACATGGTCATAATGTTCATGAGTGATTAAAATACCATCAATTTTCTGATAAGGCATGAACTGGATAGCTTGCTGACGGAAATCAGCACTACAATCTACCAAAACACGAGTAGTTTCCGTTTCAAACATAGAAGAGCAACGAAAACGACGATCACGGATGTCTGTAGATGTACAGACCCTACATTTGCACCCCACCTGAGGTACACCTGTGCTTGTTCCTGATCCCAAAATCGTGATTTTCATTTTATTCGCTGGTATCTTCGAAATTAGTCAAAACCCAAGTATCTTCTTTCTTGTGGAATGTAAGTGTATTATTAAAACCATTGGTACTACCACGGAAATTGACAATTTTATCAGTAGCTCCTGTTACATTCTGACCATAGTTCACTTGTGTCAACGTGGTGGTAGGTAATTTTGGCTGAAAAGCAAACCACTGATCCACATCTATCTCAAATTCCACTGTCCGGAACTCATCATCCGGGTCGAAAGTTATGAAATTCAATTTAGGTGAAATGTGTTCACGTTGGAAGATAGAGTCATTAGCAAATTTATGGTAGAACTCCAAGAATTCTATCGGTTCTGACTGCTCATTGAAAGGCTCTTCCACTATCTTGTAAAGAATCCAGAATCCTTTTTGGTTACGAAGGAAGCAATAACGTTTAACCTCTTTTCGGTCCAAATAAAGATATTCCATACGGACACGATTTAGAGATGTATCCTTGTCTAATTCAAAATCCTTTTGGCTGTTGTACAACACGGAGTAAAACTCCATGTTACTGAATAGAGGTTCCTTCTTCCATTCAGTCCTTTTAATTCTGATTATTTCACCATCCTTGGTATAAGGTAAAGGGAATGCAGTTCTACGCATTTGGACCAGACTATCCTGACAATAATTAAACAGGAAGTCATCGAACAACTCATCAGCACGAGCCGGTAAAGCCTCT